>Ga0206677_10000160_pt1 | contig 59892 bp, 71 predicted proteins | sample M130m12015metaG_FD_155475 | JGI IMG/M metagenome (GOLD analysis project Ga0206677, IMG submission 155475) | Ammonia-oxidizing marine archaeal communities from Monterey Bay, California, United States - M1 30m 12015 | ecosystem: Environmental > Aquatic > Marine > Intertidal zone | place: USA... | reverse complement strand
TAGGTCTCTATCCGGTGTGTACTATTCATCCGGATCATTGGCGAAGCTATCATCAGTAACCATCTCTTCCAAACGCAAGGGCTTTGTTTAGTGTTGCGCCTCAATGCTCAGCAACAAAAAAGACCCCACTAGTTTCACCGCTCCGCACTCGGTTACTCCCAATAGGGTCTTAAATGTATACTTCTAAAACAATCACAATTGCGGAGAGGATTGTTTGTTGATGCAAATATAAGGATTAAATCCATTTATCTACATAGCTAAAGAAATATATTATCAGTATTCCTAATACGTGTGCTAACATCTTCATAGAACCTATCGCTAAAAAGGTTTTTAAAAACCCCTTTAGCGCAAGTTGTATCGTACTATTCACAATTACTGCTGTGTTGCTTAGTAAATACTTCTATCTGCCCCATCAGGGCTTCTATACGAGCCATATCGTGGGCATCTAGTGTTCGGTCAGCCAGTTCAGCTCTTACACGTACACGTTCTACTAGCGAGTACATATCATCTTTCAAGTCTTGTAGTATCATAATAAATTATAGGGTTAAATTTCTAATCTTGTTAAGCACTTCATATAGACCACTCAAGACCTCTCTAGAGGTTTGTGCTGCCTCAGTCATACTTGCGTTCTCGTAGCTCTCTAGCTCTTCGTTAACGTCATCAATCATAAAGCTAATGCATATCGATATAGCTTTTAGCTCTCCTGAGCTGAATTGGTTTTTAATCTCATACATATTAAATGTTTTAAGCCAAGTTAATTAAAAATATCAGTAACCGCAAGTCTTTCCTTGCTGTCAGTCTTTAGTAATCTTTGGTGTATGTTACTACCCGCTAGGGCTAGGAGCACACCTTGACCTTAAATTGAATTGAATTGGCAGAATACTCTTCTATCCCGAAGACCTCCGGGACTGCTTATGCTCCGACTTTATATTATAGGCTGTACGCTAGGTACAGGTTCCGATCAAACTCCATCAATTCTTCTAGATATACTGAGCGGAATGATTCTTCTTGAGGGGTCAACACTGAAAGAGGATATGTCTTTTTGTATTTTTTCCCGTGTCTATCGTGTGTCCCAGCGCCAACTTTCTTGGCTAATCTAATTGCGGCTTTCTTGCTGTAGGCATATACGTGATTACCACCACCCTGCTCCCACGCAAACGTGTAGCATAGGTCTCCGTTAAGGTTTCTATGTTTCTTAGGCATAATAAAGTGTTTTAAGATATCAGTAACCGGTGACCCTAATCAGGGTACACCATTATCGTTCCGGGGTCATACCATTGGAATCCCCACCCGTGCTTATCGGTAATCTTTGTTAAGCTATTCAGCACACCGAATTCGTAAGACTTGCTGTGGGCGTAATAGTTAAAGTAAGGAATACCTTTGGGGGTAGTGTAGTCACACTCACCACAAATCCATATGCCTCCCTCGGAGCCATCAAAGTCTTCAGTTGTTCCGGTGATTGGAAAGTACTTTCCGAGTATTTCCAACATCTTTTCTCTACTTGTCATTCTCTTACAACTTTAGTAACGTTATTAATAATCAAAGAGAACTCACCACCTTGTAGTTTTCTAGCCTCTTTGTAGCTGTCCGCGTACAGCAGTTCATCATCTCTTTCACCGCCGTAATAGTTTTCAATCGTGTATTTTCTCATTCCTCTATCAGGTGTTTGATTAAACCTTTTCTAAATGGCTCGTACTCATCATCAGCGCAGTACATAAGTTCGCCTATCTCATTGACTAGGTCTATAAGTCCTAGTCCCTTAGCCATAGCCATAGCGCCGTGTAAATCTTCGCTGTCTAGTTTCTCAGCTATCATTACGTAGCCGTTCTTCAGGATTTCCATTCTACTTATCATAAAGCATTAATTTAAGTTATCAGTAACCGCTAGACCTAGTCTAGCATAAACACTTTGTCAGGGTGTAGATATTGGGTTCGGTACTCATCCTTGAACTTAATCTCTAGAAACCCGTTTGGGCTCTTGTCTATCAGTACGCCTAGCTTACCATTAGACTTACACATAATGTCCTTAAACACGCGCTCTTTCCTTGGAGCGCCTATCGGTCTATTGGTATTCTCTTCGTAGCGCTTAGCATACTTCAGGTAAAGGTATTCTCCATCCTCACCTAGCTGTGCTTTTGCTTTGAAGATCATTTTACGCTGTTCACTACCTCTTTTGTAGACCTTTGGGTCTTCGCTACGTTCGTAGTACCAATCGTGCATCTCCAACAGCTGAGCAAAATCTTGTTTGTTCATAAAGCAATTAATTTAAGTTATCAGTAACCGAGGGGTCATTCGCCCCCTCTTGATAGCAGTTCGTACTGCGCCTGAAATTGCAAAACTCTCAGGTCTTCATACAACTTGTCTAGCTGTATGCTAGTCATCTCACGTAGGTCAGCGCTAGATGTTTTCACGCATATTCTTTTGTCGTGTATCATAAGCATTTAATTAGTTATCAGTGACCAAGCACCGAAGTGCCGTAGCCAATACGCTTCCCGTATCACGTGGTTTCGCCCCATCTCAGGGGTCGTACCCGTAGGTACAGCTAGGTGAATGACCTAGCCTCATCAGACTGATTTAATTTCCATAATGTCAAAGAACGCTGAGGTCTTACCCTCATTTGCTTTAGCTAATCTACGAAACGTATTCCGTAAATCCTAACTTATTCACAACTTTATTCACATTCAGTATCAAGTGCTGAGTATAAATACTTGGTTGTTAGTTCCCGTTCCTAGCACGACCTAGGTGCACCCTAAAGGCGCCAACGGGAGTGGTTATTATTTTATGTAGATAGCCGTATCCGTTATGGTGAAGTGGTCAGATGTCCAAACATCTATAGAATTGTTATTCTCTATGATGATGTATCTTAATTCAGATTGAGGTGCGCAAGAACATAATAGTAGTCCTAAGATCAGTGCAAGTAGCTTCATAAAGCGTTAAATTAAATTAGTTGCGAAAATACCTTACATCACAAGAAAGGTAAGCCGGGTTTCTGTAGTTCAAAAACACCTCGCAATTGAATTTACTTTTACCTCTCCATTGACATTTCTTACCTTCCCAAATCCACCATCCCGGATTCAGGTTTCCGCCTTTTACAATTCTGTAAGCGTGACCTTTGATTGTGATTTGGTAACGACCCTTTTCTAGTTTAGTTGCTCTTTTCATAAGACTATTAAATTAGTTATACCACCAAAGCCCGACCAAGTTTCCAAGGTCAGGCGAGGTGCTGAGGTCTACAGCTAACTAGCTGACCCCTTTTAAGGCATTCTTAGCCTTCTTCAGGTATTTGTGGGTAGCCTGAGCCGATTGGAAGTGGTAGTAGCTCTCACCTAGTGCAATGAGTTTATCAAGGTCAGCACGTACATTGGTCAGTAGCTCTTTAGCTTCTTCAGGAGTAATGAAATTAGGGTTAGCGGGTGTGATGAATTTTGCATTTTTCATAAAGCATTTAATTTAAGTTTAGCATTATTGCTACCGACCACCGCAGTGGTCACGCTCAGGGCCTAAAGCCTATTTAAAGTCCCCCTGAGGACTGCTATTCAGCATCAAATTTAAGGAGCATCTTACCATCTACTAGGCGAGGTACGTAATCCATATCTTCATCGGGTGACCATCTATTTTCAACGCACTCAAGGAAAGAGAATACACTGCCCGTTTTTAAGGTCATATCATCGGTCTCATAGAAGTCGCTACGGAACGCTACGCTGTGCTCAGGGAACGATACCCATACACAGCCCTCTTCACCTAGGGTAGGGTCTTCAAAGAATGTAATGCGCTGACCTAGGTCGTTCTTGAAGTCATCACTTGCATTTAGAATCGTAGCATCTAGGCGGTGCAGATTCAGTAGGTCTTCAGTTGGATTGATTGATTTCATAAAGCATTTAATTTAATTAGTTATACCACCAAAACCCCGCATTTATTTCAGTGCGAGGTGTTGGTGATGCTATTGGTTAGTGTTAGTGCGTTCTTTCAATTACGCCGTACTCATCTAGGTCTCTAACAACCCTAACAGGCATTTGGTCACCCTGCTTCATTTTAAGGATGTCTTCAAATTCCTCATTAAGTGCGAATACTAACTCGCGGTCTTCTTTATCTTCATTGTAGAAGAACAACTCCTTAAAGGTGAGTCTTTCAGTGTAAGAAGAACCCTTGTGAACCATTACGATGGTGTAAGTGATTTCCTCAACAAAGTTGGCTTTGCGGTTTTTAAATTGATTAGTCATAAAGCATTTAATTTAATTAGTAAAAGTTATAGACCCCCGTAGGGGTTTCGTCCTATCAGGACTCATCAGTATAACTACTTGGCTCTAGCGCTATCTAAACGGCTCTTAATAGATTGGAGCGTGTTGTATCGGTCAGGATTGCAACCCATAGATTGAGCATTGTGGATTCCTGAATCAAGGATGTGCTGTAAAGCATTCAACTCAGCAACGTTCAGCGAAATTCCTTTTTTGTAAAGTTTCATAAAGCAAATATTTAAATGGTTATTGGGCAAATGTACAATACAGCTATCATATACACAAACATATCAACAAAGTAATTAACACTGAGACATACAAAACCCCGACAACACTAGCCTCAGCAATGCAAAGTTTTTTTCAGGCAGTGTACCTAACCTTGCTATTCAGGGGCTCAATCAGGTAGTAACGCTGTGTAGCTGAGTGGGTAAATGTGTGGTAAAATGGGTGGGGGTGGATTGTTCTTACCTTACTCATAACTCGGTCACAACGAGCTAAGTCTCAAGCGGTTATCAGCATCAGGTTGAAGCAGGACACCAAGTCAGAAAAGGTAAAACCCTGAGCGAAAGACAATTACGTTAGAGGGGGGTGGGGTAAACGTATCGACTTCGGGCCGACACTTTTATGATTCTAACATATATATAATCCCCACTCCATATAGAACTGATATCAAAAAACAGGGGGTATGTTTTTGGCTGTAATAGAATGTTGTAGGGGGTGTATAGATGTGTTTTAAGGGTATGTTTTCGGGGAGGGCGTAGGTTGGTATGGTGTATAATTGTTTTGCGCTTTAAAAGCGCCCAGTGGGATCAATAGTTTTGGGTTGCTGTAGAGAGGGGGGTGATGCACAGCTAAAAATAGAGTATAGTATACCTTTATACAGAGTTGTTCTGTTTGTTTGGGGTTGTAGGGGTGGGTGCGGCGTTGAGCGCCACCCCTATAAGAAGTTGTGTCGGTGAGTGATTGAGGAATTATGCTACCGACTGATATCGTTTCTCTTAATGCAGTAAAGTTACAGCTTATTTTTGAGATTGTCAAGTCAGTGTTTACTGGGGGTGTAGGAGGTTTAGGCAAGCCTAAAACTATAAGATACGTCAGGTTTAGGTAAGCCTAAAAATATTAGCGTTATATTCTAGCTGTCAGACAGTTATGATATCTTTGTTATCTTTGCAACTATGACAGGAGCAATAATACTAATAGGCATTGTATCAATGTGTGCTACACTTCTCAGGATCACTAGATTTGAGATTGATGTACCGGAGCCATTTGCCTGTGGTAGTGATGAGGTGTGCTACTGTGATGAGTCTAAGGATTGTAAAAAGAAAAGATAGATGAAACTAAAGAAGTACGGTAAAGGCGGAAAGTACGAGATGTACGATAAAGGTGGTGTTACACCACAAAAGAAACCAACTTACGGTCCACCAAAGCCACCGGGTTACAAAGAACCTACAAAAGAAGAAAAAGAAGAGGCTCGTGGAGAGCGTGAGTACTTAAAGAGACGCAAAGAAGCAGAACGCGCATACCGTCAAGCTATCAAAGAAGGTGCTACTAAAGCTCAAGCTACTAAGATTGCTGAGAAGTATTTATCTCAAGGAGGTAAGATGTACTTAAAGGGTGGTCAGGTGAAGCTTGATGCTAACAAGGACGGCAAGATCTCTGGTTCTGACTTCAAGATGCTACGTGCAAAGAAGAAGTAATGGAAGCTAAGAAAAAATATCAAAAAGGTGGTAAACTAGTAGGTCCTGAAAAAGCTCCAAAGGTAACCAAGCTGTCAAGCTCGTATATTAAGCAACAAGAAGGTTTTGCTAAAACAGCATACAAGTCTTATATGGATAGATTAAAGAAGACAGGTAAAAAGTTTTCTCCAATGGATGATTTTAAGGCAAAAACAGCTGCGATATCTAGTATGTATAATGATTTAGATTATAGGTCATTGAGCGCTAGTGATAAAAAGTTTGTAGACAAGCACAAAAAAACAGGTATGATTTTCTCAGACTCTGATGTTAAAGCTCCTATTAAGTACCCTAGCGATAAATACAATATGGGTGGTGTTATGAAGCTAAAGAAGAAGTAATGAGGGCTAAAAAGAAATCTAAAGTAAACGAAGCAGGCAACTACACAAAGCCCGGAATGCGTAAGCGGCTGTTCAATAAGATTATGGCAGGCAGCAGAGGTGGTGATCCTGGTAAGTGGTCTGCACGTAAAGCTCAGCTGTTAGCTAAAGAATACAAAGCAGCAGGAGGAGGGTACAAGTAATGAACCTGAAGAAATCACAGAAGTCTTTAAAGGACTGGACCAAACAAAAATGGACCACTAGTGATGGTAAGCCTAGTGAGGGTAAGAAGAGATACCTACCTAAGGCTGCTTGGGCTGCACTTACAGCTATTGAAAAAGCTGCAACCAATAGAGCAAAAGCTAAAGGAAAGAAGAAAGGCAAGCAGTTTGTTGCTCAGCCTGAGGATATAGCTAAAAAAACTAAGAGATTCAGATAATGAAGGCTAAAAAATCTAAAACACACGAGATGGTGAAGGCTCCTTCTGGTTATCATTGGATGACTGAGAAGGGTCGTCATTATCTTATGCAGCACGAGGGGAAGTTTGTAGCACACAAGGGAGCTAGCCTAGAGGCTAAATTTCGCGTGAAGAAGGCGCATTGATCTTAACCTCTCCCTGCATCTTATTATAAAACCTAGCTACAAAGATTCTACCTTTCTGGGATAGGGCGTAGCGTATACGGTAGTTCTCACCTAGCTCCTCACGGAACAGGTGGTCATTCTTTTCACTGTTAGGTGCATATCTGTTAAAGTGTTTGTATAGGTAGCCCTTCTTTAACAGTGGATAGATAATAGTCTTGCTTGTACCCCACTTCTTATTGCCATACTGCTCTGCAATCCAGTCTCTGGTCCAAAACTCTAGATCATAAACAAAAAGCATAAACCTTACCTGCGATTCATTGACATCATAGTTCGTGGACATATCTCTCATTACAGGGTGCCACAGCTTTAGATAATTGTCTTTGATGAATTTGTCATTGATGTATGAGAAGTCTCTGAACATCTTAGACTTCGCTACCCTGCCCTTTGGCATAAGCTGTAGAATTAAATTAGTATCTTTGTGCAAAGTTAACTAATTAAAACGGTATGGCTACATTAGCAGGTCAGAAGATCAAAGATAAGTACGGAAATTTACTACACGTAGAGGGCGGCGCTAACGCTACAGTGAAATCTGTAGAAGATGGTGGTGGCACAGCTACTGCGTTATCAGTATCCACAGATAAGGTTCAGGTAGACGCATTGAAGTTCACTACTGCTCCAGCCAGTGGATCGTCAGCTACAGCACTTGCGCTGGATGGAAACAACGATGTCATATTGGTACCTGTTGGTTCTGGTGGTGGCGCTGTTGCTTTGGATGACCTTACAGATGTCGCATTGGTGAATGTCGGTAACGGAGATATGCTTTACTTTGATGGCACAAACTGGGTTAACTACACATCTGGAGAAATAGGTCTTATTGGTGGCATCGTAGATGCTAACAACGGATTAAACTTTATTGGAGCTAACACAAGTGGTAATGTATTGTTTGACGCTGGAAGCGGTATGAGCATATCGTATAACAACTCAACAAGTACGTTAACATTTGAGTCTACAGCTGCTGGTTTTGAGGAGATGTTAATCGGTGCTGTTCCCAGCGACATAACTTTATCAACCTCTGGATCTTCTTCAATAGTGCCATATACGACAGTAAGCAATACTACTGATAGCACTAGCTTCCATTTTAAAATCGGTACGGCACAGTTAGTACTAGACGCTTCTAATGGAACAATTGAAAACCAATCTTCTGCAGCTGTTCCTGTATACGTAGATATTACTGCCTTCACAGAAACTACATCAAACAACTCTGCTATCACTTACACATTGCAAAAGTATAATGGAACGGCTTGGAACGATATAAAATCCGTCATACGAAGTAAGACTACTACCGGCAGCCACGCTGATTCTTTCTGGAGTATATTTATGCTTGGCGTAAACGAGAAATTTAGAATTGAAATATCTACGACTACTGGCTCTATTTCGCTAAGTCAAGATACGAGAGTTTCGTTTACCGTAAAAGAAGTAGGAAACTAATTTAATATGAAAGAAGAAATCAAAGATTGCTTGCTTGAGATTCAAGATCTCATACTCGCGGTCAAAGAAACCGTTAAGAAACACGGCCTAGAAAAAGAATTCATTGGAACCATAGCTGTCGGCTTTATTAATCCTGACTCCGCAAGCATTGACGAGGATGGCGAACCTATGGTAAATATGAGTTTGCTGTCTATGGTAGACGTTGAAGACGAGGATGAATTAGACGATCTATTGTCTTACGTGGTGGAGATATACCGTGCGGAGGTAGAAGAAGAAAAAAGGAATAACACCTCAAGCATAGATTATTGGATTAACTTATCACGAAGAGACGGGGATGTAAACTAAGTTCCGTGTTATTTATATAATTTAAATTAAAATGATTAGAAAAATTATCATTGGGGTAAATCCCCTTAAGGCTATGGCTTACTACATAGGTCAAAAAGCAGGGGAAAGCATTGTCGATACTATCATATTAGATGATAAACATCTACATAAATATGGAACTCAGAGATACCTTATATATATAAAGCACCCAGCAGACGGCGTAATGCTTTGGAAATCTGTTGAGGGTATGCCTGTACTTCTAGAGTACGACTGCGACTTTTCTTAATTAAGCATAATTCAATTTAATATGAAAGCAATTTATGACTTCTTTGTGCGTCTACCTAAAGCCTTTAACGATGAAGTTGAAGTAGGCGACACAACTATTTACATCGATCCAAATTGGAACGAGTTTGAGAACCGAAAGATGGAAGCTGAGATTGTAGCTGTACCTTTAAAGTACGATACAGGAGCCGAGGTTGGTGACACACTCTACTTTCATCATCACGTGCTTATTGCTGGAAACGGAACAAGACAGCGTGTTCAAGACGATATATACTATGTCAAGTACAATCCCAACAATAGCCAGTCTACACAAGCCTACGCCTACAAGAACAAAGATGGCGATGTACAGCTGTTGTCAGAGTGGATATTCCTCGATCCAGAGGTCCAGCCTGATGAAGAGATTACAGAGAGCGGAATCATTACTAATCTAAAGAAACCCGAATACAATCAATTCGGATATGTCGTGTATGACTCACCTGTAGTTAGAGACCTAGGTCTAAAAGCTGGTGATAAGGTGATGATTATGAAGCACGCAGACTACCGTATGAAGGTTGACGGAAAGGAAGTTTATCGTACGCACATTGATCATATCTACGCAACTGGATTTTAATGGGTCGTAAAAGAATATTCAGCAGCGTTAAAGCAGGTGAGGAGCTGTTGGAAGCTATGGCTGAGGCTATACGTAATATCACTGAAGAAATAAAACGACCTATTGACACTGAGCAGAGTGGATCTGGTAGGCGTGCTGAATTAAAAAGTATTAAGGAATCTGCTTTAGACGCAAAGGAATTAATTACTGAGTATCAAAAGCTTGAGACGATGATTAAAGAACTTAAGGAAACTGGAGGTATTGAAGGTGATCAAGACTTTGGTGGTGGTTTCAGTGAGCAGTTTGCTAAACGCTAATGGGTGTACTTAAAGATATAAAAGGATACGAAGATAAGGTTATTAACATATGCCCTAATGATACTGAAGGTGATGTTATAGAAATCGCCAATCTTGCTATACAGCTACCTAAGCAACCTAGTCACGAACGTATACTTTACAACGACCTAGCTGTAGAAGAACAACGTTGGAAGCGACAGGATATGCCTGTAGAACTTGCACGCATAAAGTCTATGGACGAGTGGTATGATATGCCTAAAGAGTTTAAGAAAAAGTACGAGCCATATATACGCAGGGAATTTGAACGCCGTAATAATGGTCTATGGTTCTACAATAACGGTGTACCTACATACATTACCGGAAAGCATTATATGATGCTTCAGTGGAGTAAGATTGATGCTAGTTTTTACGGGTACTACCTAAGCTTCCAGAGAGACATTATGATCCATCTTGAAGCTTGTTTTGTTGATCCAAGATGTGCTGGACAAATGTATACTAAGTGTCGCCGTTCAGGATATACAAACGTAGCTTCTTCTGTGCTAGACGATGTAGGGACTTCAACCTATGACGTCACCGTAGGTATTATGTCTAAGACTGGTAAGGACGCTCAGGAGAATATCTTTATGAAGAAAGTTGTAGGTATGTATAGACACTACCCCTTTTTCTTTAAGCCTATACAAGATGGTACTACAAACCCCCGTACAGAGTTGGCATTTCGGGAACCTTCAAAACGTATTACCAAAAAGAATAAGACTGCTGGTGGCGGTGAAGCACTTAACACAATAATCAATTGGCGCAACACCACATCCAACGCATATGACGGTGAGAAACTTAAGGTTATATTTATTGATGAAGCTGGTAAGTTTGAGCGTCCTGAAGACATCTTAGAAGTATGGCGTATACAACGTACTTGTTTAATGGTGGGTCGTAAGTTTGTAGGTAAGGCTATTATTGGATCCACCGTTAACCCATTAGATAAAGGCGGTAGGAACTACCGTGATCTTTGGGATATGTCGGACCCTACTGAGCGTAACGCCAACGGACGCACAAAGAGTATGCTGTATAGGATATTTGTACCGGCATATGAGGCACTAGAGGGATTCTTTGACCGCTATGGCAACCCTGTGATAAATGATCCTGATGAAGCTGTAGAAGGGATAGATGATGAATATATTGATATTGGTGCTAGAACGTATTTAAAGAATGAACGAAAAGCGTTATCAAATAACAGTAATGAGCTTAATGAGGTTATACGTCAGTTTCCCTTTACAGCTGAAGAAGCGTTTAGGGATTCTACAAAAGCTAGCTTATTTAATATTGGTAAGATCTACGAACAGATAGAGCACAATCAAGAGATGTACCCCCATCCTGTGGTTAGAGGAAACTTTGTTTGGAACAATGGCGCTCAAGACACAGAGGTCTTGTTTAGGCCAGATCCAGACGGTAGGTTTAGAGTAGCTTGGTTACCACCTGTAGAGCTTAGAAACAAAGTATTGTCCGAAAACGGAAAGAAAATACCGGGTAATAAACATCTAGGATGCGGAGGAGTGGATAGCTATGATCTTGATGCCACTGTTGACGGAAGGGGATCTAAGGGTGCATACCATTTATATAATAAGTTTAATATGGAATACCCTTCTAATATGTTTGTATTAGAGTATGCTTCACGTCCACCGCTTGCTAGAATTTTCTATGAAGATGTTCTTATGGCTGCTGTATACTACGGTTATGAAATTCTTATAGAGAATAACAAGTACGGTATAGCTAGATACTTTGAGAACAGGGGTTATGATGGTTATCTTATGAATAGACCAGAGCATCTAAAGTCAACAGCTAGAGTAGCTGTAAAAACTAAGGGGATACCGTCTAACTCTCAGGATGTTATTCAAGCTCACGCTCAATCTATTGAGGCATATATTCACGAGCATATAGGTCTTAATGAGAATGGTGATTACGGACGTATGTACTTTGAAAGAACACTTGAAGATTGGATTAATTTCAAGATAGATAACCGTACCGCATATGACCTTACTATATCTTCTGGTCTTGCTTTATTGGCAGCCCAGCGTGTTCAGAAAGAAAATAAAAAGACTGACTTCTCTAACAAACAGTTCTTCAGGAAGTTAAAACCAATCATACGTTAATAATCATTATCTTTGCAGTTGATAACGATTCAGCGAAACGATGAATAAAAATATGAAAGGCGGTTTCCCTAATCCGCTAGCAGATGTATCAGCAAAGCTAGATCCTAAATATGGATTGCAATATGCTAAGGCTATGCTTGCACAATGGGGAGGTCTAGACAATCAGAATAGCGTATACGGAAAACGCTACAAGGAATTTGAGCGTGCGCGTGCTTATGGCGCTGGTACACAAGATACTTCCATCTATAAACAGATACTTAATAGTTTAGATCCGGATAACGGAGATGGTACATTAATGTCCATTGACTGGACTCCAGTGCCTATCATTCCTAAGTTTGCAAAGATCGTTGTCAACAAAATCATTTCGTCTTATCGCTATCCGCAGATTGAAGCTGTAGACCCGTTATCACAGAGCGAGAAAGACATAAAGAAAAGAAAGATTGCAGCACGCATCGAGAATAAGGATAAGTTTAAGGAGGCTAAAGAAGCTGGTCTACAAGTAGATACAGATCCAGACAGACTGCCTGAAACTCCAGAAGAAGCAGAGATATTCCTAGAAACAAATGTGAAGACTGACGCTGAAGTTGCTGCACAGCTGGGCACCCAGATGACTTTAAGCTGGAACAACTTTGACGAGCGTGTATATCGCCGTGTTGTTGAAGACTTAGTTAACTGTGGTATGGCGGTGTCAAAGAGAACCAATGATCCTAATTACGGTATCAATCAGGAATATGTAGACCCTAAGTTGTTTATTCACAACTTCACCGAAGATCCTACATTCTCTGATTTGGTTTATGCTGGACATATAAAGACTATGTCTATCTCAGAGCTTAAACGTATTGCTGGCACTCAGTTTACCGAGAAAGAATACCACAATATGGCTCAGAGCGTAATGAACAAATATGGTAACGATCCAAATGCTTTTACACGTAGACAGCTAGGAGATACCGTTAACGTTCAGGAGATGCCATACGATGAGTATAGTATTCAGGTTCTTGACTTTGAGTTTATGTCTGTAGACTCTATGGTTTACGAGAAGAAGATGTCTCGATTTGGAAATACAGGATTCTACTTCAAGGGAGAAAAGTTTGAAATTCCAAAGAACTCTGTCTACGATAGAGAGATCGTTAATATGAATAACGCTACTGTATATGGAGGTAGCTATATCATAGGTACAGATCACGTATATAACTACAAGCAGTGCAACAACGTTCCTAAGAACATCCACGATTTAACACGTGCTCGTTTATCTTACAGTGTTGTAGCAACAAATATTCGTCAGATGATGCCTAAGTCGCTAGTATCTAGCGTTATTGGATTTGCTGATCAACTACAGCTTACGCATCTTAAGCTACAACAAGCTGTTGCTAAAGCCAAGCCTGATGGTATCATTATAGACATTGAAGGTCTTGAGAACGTAGACCTTGGGCGTGGCGGTGAACTATCACCACTTCAGATTCAAGATATCTACGAGCAGACTGGTGTGATGTACTATCGTTCTAAGAACCCTGAAGGGGGATTCCAGAACCCGCCTATTCGTGAGATCAACAACAGCATCCGAAACATCAATGAGCTTATCGCTCTATACAACCACTACTTGCGTATGATTCGTGATGCTACGGGTATTAACGAAGTAGTAGACGGAACAACACCTAAAGGTGAGGCACTAGTAGGCGTTAACCAGATGGCTGTAAATGCATCTAACAATGCGCTTTATGACATCACTAACTCAGCAATGATTTACTACCGCAGGGTGTGTGAAGATATCGTTAAGTGCTTACAGATCCTGCCAAGCAAGTCTGTATTGTATGCTGTTTACGAGAAAGCTATCGGCAAGACAAATATGCAGGTTCTGAACAGCTTTAAGGATTTGCCTATGTATAACTTCGGTGTACGTGTATTGAGCGACCTCAGCGATACTGACCGTCAGTACCTAGAGCAGAACATTCAGATTGCATTGTCTCAGAAAGAGATCGACCTAGAAGATGCTATGGCTATCCGTAATATCAAGGACGTTGATCAAGCAGAGCGCTTGTTGATTATTCGTCGTAAGAAGCGTATGGCTCAGATGCAAGCGATGCAGCAAGAAAACATCCAAGCTCAATCTCAAGCTAACGCTCAAGCAGCTCAAGCAAGTATGCAGGCAGAAGTTCAGAAGGAGCAGGCGCTTATACAACTAGAGATGCAGAAAAAGCAGATGGAGTTCCAGATGAAGGCGCAGCTAGCTCAGCTAGAGCATCAGATGCGTATGGAGCTTGAAAAGCTTAGAGGAGAATATGGTATAGCTGAACAACAGGTTGAAAGCCGCGTTAAGAATTCCGCAGAGGTTATGAAAGAAGATCGCAAAGATCAGCGTGTTAAGAAGCAGGCTTTAGAGCAGTCAAAGCTTATCTCTCAACGCCAAGGCAATAGAGGAGAGCTTGCTGACGAATCAGATCTTCTAAGTATTTAATAACCAATGATTTAGTACCTTTGCAATATGGCAACAGAAATCAACTTAGACATATCTCAGAGAGTAGATATCACCTGCAGAAAAGGAGACACCTTTACCGTGTCTTTCACGTTTAAAGATGGAGATGGAGTTCCAATTGATCTTAGCTCTGGCTATGTTTGGAAGATGGATGTAAAGGAAACCGATACATCAACACCTGATATTATTCCAGACTCTTCATTTACTTACACTGGTACAGCACTAGGTGTCTTGACTATAACTGCACCAGCATCAACTATGGAAACTGTTGATGGTGGTATATACGTGTATGATCTACAGAGTGATCAAAGCGGTGTTGTTAAGACTTGGTTGTACGGAGTGTTTAAAGTAAATGAAGACGTAAGTGAGTAACATTATAACAATAAACAACAACAGCACGAACCTGAGTGTTACGGTTCCTGCTCCTATATCTAATTCCCAGATTACGGTATTAGAGCCTACTACGGCTTTTATTTCCTATGACACTTTAGCGGCGGCTGGGGCTGGCGAAGGATATGTTAATATCGTTACTGGTGACAGCCGTATTATCATCAATAAAGAGAATAATACTGTAAACATCAGCTTTGACGATACGGGGTTACTAACTTCTGAGACGCTAACAACCTTGTCGTTAGTTGGTAACTCTTTGCAATACTCTGATGAGGAGGGTGATACTACATCTATTGACTTATCGTCTTACCTAGACAATACTAACGACTTCTTAAACGCTGCATCATTTAATTCTAATGATGGTACGCTCACATTAAATGTACAGAACCAACCGGACGTAACTGTAAATCTAGACGGTAGATATCTAACAGGATCTTCTCTAGGGGCAGACCTAAGCGATCAATACATTCCTAAGTACCAGTCTTCCACAAGCTCCCTTGTAGACAGCAAGGAGTATGAAACTGTAAACGCTATGTTCGTTTCTACGGATAATACAGCTGATACAGCAGCTATTGGATTACATTACAATCCAGCTGTAGAGGAAGCTGTTACAGAGGTTACAATCACTGGAGTCGACATAATCGACAGTACATTCACTACGCCTAGTAGGTACGGCTTCTTCTACTCTAACGATAAGTATCTTTCTTCGTATGGTCCACAGCCGGTATCTGGTGCTCCAGATTTTAGCATAGCTCTTTTAGATGTATCTACTGGAGACTACGTGAACGTATGGGAGGGAACATATTTGAGTGACCCAGACTACGACAAATTCGTTTCTATAAGCTCAACAAGATTCATTGGATTCTCTGAAAAGATTACTAATTTTGGTGGTTCTATTCAGCGTCCGGGTGTAACATTATTTTCTTTTGACGGCACAACAGCAACACCGCTTCACACTATAAACCTATATGGACTGATAGATGGTTTAATAAGTCTTTACTACGACGCAGATAACAGCACAGTCATTTTATTAAACGGTCAAGGTAAAATAGTTTATGTATCTATATCTAATGATGTATTAGCTTTTGTTTCTGACAATCAATCATTAAATATCTCAGGTCATAAAAATGATAATACAAAGATCTTAGATGTATACAATGGATATTTATACTGGGCACGAAAGTACACATCCCCTTCCTTTCTAGATGATATGGAGATCTACAAGATGCAGCTTACTGGATCTTTTGTAGAGCCGTCAAGAGTTATAAATACATCTGACTACAGAGTACCATCAGCTGTACCGAATATAGGAACTATTGGTGCCGTTAGTCCGCCAGCTATCGATCTTTATTCAAATTCTATTTGGATGACGGTTAGTACACAAGGAGCGAATTTGTTTAGATTAAAGCTATCTGACGAAACCTTTAGTTTGATTACATCTGTGGTTATACCATCTGCAGATCATTCTGGTGGTGTGTTATATGATAGCTACTACGGCATACTATATCTGTACCACCTACAATACGATAGCGGAGCAAATGTATTCTACTATAACGATATATATGATGTAGACGCTGACGGTACATTAAACCTTATCGGTAGCATAGAACATAGGGTTGTTCCCCAGACAGGCACTTTGTTGAATCCAACAGCTAGCAATAAGCAAAATGGATCAACTTTAAATTTTGCAAATGCTGGATCTCAGGATGATTACTTTGCTGTAACAGCGCCATTCTACAATAACCCGATAAACGAGTCCGACCTTTACCTACAAGAAGATACTATTAAGACCAAGGTGGAGTTAACATATGGAGATTATAGTATTCTTCCGGGTGACTCTCAAGTAGACCCTATAGGTTTCTTTGGTCTCAATACTGATGGAGCCATCTATGCTGCTAAGTCTCCTGATTCAGAATCGCACCACTGGTACACCAACGAGTTCTCTACAGGCTACTACATTAAAGTAATGTCTTTAGATCAAGACGGTCTTATTATTTACAAGGCTTCTGACGAGACTTCAGCTGTGGTTACTAAAGATAGTATTGATAACTGGAACTATGCGTATAACAATACGATAGAGGCGCTATCTTTCAACTCGTCTACTGGTGTTATTACAGCTACTCAATTAGATGGCGGCACGCTAACGGTTGACATATCCGCACTATACGATGATACAGATACCACATATACGGTATCCACTTCAGATAATGTATCTTCAGGTGTGGATGTAAACCTTGTTGGTAGCGACTCAACAACAGATAGTATCAACATCGTAGGTGCTGCAGATGTAACTGTTACGCAAGCAAATGATGTAATCACCATTTCTGCTCCTCACGAGACCACTACTTCGCTATCATTCAACTCTGGAACTTTACGGTACAGAGATGAAGATAATACTTACACAAATATAGACCTCACTGGATTATCATATGATACTACCTACGATTTAAATGCGGCAGCAAATGCTACAGCTGGTGTTGATGTTTCATTAGTTGGGTCGGATAGTACGACAGACACCCTCAACATTAAGGGGGCTAACGATGTATCTGTAAGTCTTATAAATGGAGACATTGTAGTTGATGCTCCTCACGAAACAACCACTTCGTTATCATTCAATAGCGCCAACGCTAGATTAACATATACAGATGAAGACGGCACGGGGAACATAGTTTCGCTGGCATCATTAGTAGAAACGGTTACATCTATATCTTTCACTAGCTCTACGAATACAATAACCTATGTAGATGAAAACAATACATCTACGGATTTGGTTTTGGATGTGTACGACTACGAGATTGCTCAAGGCACGTTAGCGTCAAATACAATGCCGGTAGTATTAAACGATGCTGCTGGTGGTTCTTCAAGTATTAGTATACTAGGATCTACAAATGTTACTATTGGTAACCCATCGCAGAATGTAATATCTATTGCATCTCAGGATACAACGTATGATCTAAATGTTGGTGGCACTGCAAACGGAACCGTTACAGTAACGCTTACTGACGGAACCAATGACGATGTTATAACCATTGTAGGGACTAATGATGTAGCTGTCACTCAATCCGCTGGAACAATAACTATTGATGCCCCTCACGAGACCACAACATCTATATCCTTCTCTGGTAACGAAATCACTTACACTGATGAGGATAACGCAGGTACAGTATTAAACCTTGACTTATACGACTACAACTTAACTACCGGTTCCCTAGCTGCGAACCAAGTTCCTATTGAACTTAGAAACCCTTACGGGCTTATTGATGACGTAGCTATTGTTGGGGGAACAAACGTAACTATTGGTACACCAGCAGCAGGATCTATCTCTATATCGTCTCAGGATACTACATACGATTTATTGTCAGGAGGTGCTGCAAATGGAACAGTGACTGTTACACTCACGGATGGTACTAACAATGATGTTATAGACATCGTTGGAACAAATGATGTTACGGTAACTCAGTCTGCTGGTACAATTACCATTGATGCACCACACGAAACGACTACATCTATTTCATTTGCAAGCAATATCATTGCGTATGTTGACGAAGATGGTGTGACCACAACACTAGATTTAAGTGCATACGTAGATACTACTTACGACTTACTAAAAGCAGCTAATGCAACATCTGGAGTTGACATTACTCTTGATGGAAGCGACGGTACATTAGATACTGTAAACTTTAGAGGTATCAATGACGCAACTGTAAGTTTGGTTGGTGGCAATGTAACTATTGATGTCCCTCACGAGACTACTACTTCTATATCATTAGCAAATGATACTATCACTTACAGGGATGAAGACGGAGGTTTTACCAACCTTTCATTACTTGCGTATCTAGACGATACTGATACAACATACACAGTATCTACTACAAACGCTGTTAGCGGTGCTAACATTGTACTTACAGCCGGCGGGTCTGGAAGTGGTACTGATTCTGTATCTATTGTTGGAGGTAATAATGTAACCGTCACTCAAGCTGCGGATGTAATCACTGTAGCGGCTGCAGATGAGACACTTACCTCTTTATCTCTATCTTCAAACATACTTAGCTATGTTGATGAGGATGGAACAAGTACTAACTTAGATCTAAGTCTATACCTTGATGATACAAACCTAGCTAGATTAGTTAGTGGTACATTGAATGGAGCTACTGGTATAGCAACGTTTACTAGAGATGACTCAACCACATTTACTGTAGACTTATCAGCATTGTTTGATGATACAGATAGCACCTACGATTTAAACGTTTCAACAAATGTTTCTTCTGGTGTTGATGTAAACTTGGTTGCGGGTGGAGCTAGCACTGGTACAGATACTGTTATATTCAGAGGAGCTAATGGTGTAGCTGTAACGCAAGCAGCAGGTGTTGTAACTATTGATGGTGCTGTAGCAAGTTCAGATAATTATGTTGATGCCTTAGCATTTAACACAACTAGTAGAGTAATTACTATAGGTAGAACAGGAGCGCTGTCTGATCTGACAGCTACCATACCTGATAACTACGTAGATGCATTATCTTTTAATACTAGTACTAGAGTATTAACTATAGGTAGAACTGGATCTCTATCGGACCTCACAGCAACCGTTCCCGATAACTATGTAGATAATATTAGCTGGGCATCTGGAACAGGAGTTCTTACAATTGGTCGCACTGGGTCTCTTGCAGGCCTCACTGTAAATCTAGACGGAAGGTATTTACAATCTTATACAGAGATTGATACCCTGCAGTCTGTAACAGACAGAGGGAATACCACAACGAACAATATGCAGGTTTACTCAGGTACTACTAACCATACTTGGATCAAGCCTAGCGAAATACAGTTCAAGGGTGGTGGAGCTATAAACCCAACTGCAAACACAGAAAGTTTGGGTATAGGAGCTGGTATTCCGTTCACAAATATTGACCTCAAGTTCCTATCAAACTTCAGAATATCTAGAGACGGAGGGGTTGTATTGGCTTTTGATACTGGTTTATTACAAGAGAGAATGGCTTTCAACTCAGTTCTTGGAGGTCAGTATAGTGGATCTACATTAGGAGGTCAAGCCAACTTTGCTGTAGGTGGAACTGGTGAGTTCACTGGAGACTTAGTTGTAAATAATGATGCATACATAACTGGAGACCTAGAGGTAACGGGTACGGTTACAGCTACTTCATACTCCAACTCTTCTATCAAATACAAGAAGAATGTAGAAGATTTAGAAGATAAAACTGGAGATGTAATGAAGCTTCGTCCTGTACGTTACGATCTTAAGAAAAATGATAAAACAGACATTGGTCTCATCGCTGAAGAGGTTGAAGAAATCTTCCCAGAGGTTATTGGATATAAGGACGGAGAAGTAAACGGTATAGACTACGCACGTCTATCTGTTGTACTTTTGCAACAGGTACAGAAGCAACAGTCTGTTATTGATTCACTTGAAGAAAGACTTAAAAAATTAGAAGAAAAGTAAGATATGCCAACTAACGTTTTTAATATAGACACGGAGATTTCTGGAAAGCTAACCATTGGAGGAACAAGTGATGTTGTTATCTCTACTACTGGCAACGTTGGTATTGGTGCTTCTAACCCTTTAAGAAAACTACACGTTGTAGGAAACTTTTCTGTGAACGCAAGTACATCACAATATTATGGTGTACTTATTAACGGTGGTGAATCATCAAACCCAGCAATAACTATTGGAGATTGGCACAATAGTTCTTCTACAATCAAGTGGGATTCCACGAACAACCACTTAGTGATAGACAGTCAGCACTCAAATAGTGGATCAGCTATACTATTTACAGGTAACGACTCTGCTACTGAGTATATGCGTATCACACCTAGCGGCAACGTCGGCATCGGGACTACTAGTCCTTCAGCTAAGTTAGATGTAGTGGGGTCTATAGGTGTTACATCTGGGAATACATTTGGATTTGATAACTACAACGGTAGTATCTATATGGCTTCTAGCGGAAGAGGCTTGTTAGGTAAATTTGGAGGAAGCGGTTACGCAAGAAACCTTATTAAGTCTGATGGCTCTGCTACTGTACATATCGGAGATAATACTTCTTTAATATCTCGCATACTTTTAGATGCTGGTTCTTCAGGGGCTAACGGATATATATCACTGCAAACAAAACAAGTTGAGCGTGTACGAATTAATCACGATGGCAACGTTGGTATTGGGACAACTGTGCCTGTTGGAAAGTTATCTGTTAATGAAGCTGGTGGTGGTGTTTACTTTACTAGAAGCTCAGGTGATAACGGAACAAACGCCCCTGTAATAGCTTTTGCGAACGATAGTACAAAAAGTGTTATAGCTGCTGCGGGAGATGGCTTGGTATTTAGAACAAGAGCGATTGGTGGTTCCGCTTTCGCGGGAAGTGAAAGAATGCGCATTGAAGCGGGCGGCAACGTCGGGATTGGTACTACAAGTCCTTCTAGTGAACTGCACGTTGATGGCGTAATGACACTTGAGGGTGGTATTAGATCTAATCCAGCCGGTGTTAACGAAGCTGTCGTGATAGACTACCAATTGTCGGGAACCAGCCTAGGTAGATTACGTTCTAGAGACTGGGACAATGGCGTGTGGAAAGACTTCATCATTCAGGCCAACGATATTACACTGGATGCAGGTGGAGCAATGGACCTTCAAACGTCTGCACTTACTTGGAACAGCAATACATTAGCTACACAGTCTTGGGTTACTAGTCAGAACTACCTAACCTCATATACTGAAACAGATACGCTCGCAACCGTAACCAGCCGAGGAAGCTCAACAACTAATAGCATTACGCTCGGTGCAACATCTACAAACGGATCTGTATTAGCATATGGAACCTATAGCAACGGTAATATTATTGTTCTAGGTGGGGTGAGAAGCTCAGGTGGTCCAATGATAGGATACGGCTTAAAACCAGATACAGCTACCTCTCACGGATTTGTCAGTTCTTCAGGAGCTACATTAACAAGAGGCGCATACTATATCAACGGTAACGAACATAGATGGTATTCTGGGGGTGGCCAAACATCAGTGATTGGTGGAGCTGTTAGCATAAGCCAAAATATGACTTTGAATAGCAGCGGCAACTTAGGTATCGGGACTACTAGTCCAGCTTCCACACTAGACGTTAACGGTGCGATAACATTTGAAGGAGATACTGAGCATCAAATCCAAAAGGTAACAACCTCAGCGGTTACAAGTGCTGTAACAGATACAACACAAGTAAGCGGTAGGCAAATAGACCTATACGCGTATGATGACGTGTGGTTAAGAGCAGGCTCTGCAGATGATATAGGCTTCGTAGCGGGTGGAAGCACACAAATGTTTATTGATGGGTCTACGAGTAGAGTTGGTATTGGCACTACTAGTCCCTCTAGACGTTTAGATGTAGACGGTATACAAGGATGGCAGCTTTCTAATTTAGAAACTGCATACCTAAATCCAACAGCTACTGGCGCGGACTTTGCATTAAAAGACCAATACAACGCAAACATTATTAGACTAGACAGTAGACCAAATGCTGTTTCACATTTCAATGGAGGCAACGTTGGTATCGGGACTACGAGTCCTCAGAGCAAGCTACACGTGCAGGGGCCTATTACAGTGTCAAACACCAACCCACTGGCTTACTATAATAGCGGGTGGGTAGAGCCTTGGCAAGCAATGATGACTGTTGGGTGGGGATCTACCTCCGGCGATTACCTGATGCTGCGTGCACCGGGGAATTCAGCAACAGCTCACGGCGCTGTTCAAATTGGCGACAACCTGTTTAAAGTTGGTAGAACGGATACTGAATACGACCAACCAGCTACTGATGATCTAGACATCACTTGGATGATGGCTAACTCTACTGGCGTTGGTATAAAAACCAATAGCCCTTCTACTAACCTTCAAACTGGCGACGGCTCCGCCGGAATAGATACGGCGATTAGAGCATACCATAGCGATGGAGCTTATACCGAGATTAGAGGGTATGGTCTTCAAACAAACAGAACAACAGCTTATATCAGGCCGACGGCTGACAAGAATGCTGTAATGGCTTTTGGTAATGATGGCAATACTTGGAACTACGTAAACGTTAATACGAATTACTTTGTAGTAGCCAAAGATGCCACTGAGCATTTCCGTATTGCCAACACTGGCAACGTAGGTATCGGGACGACTAGTCCAGCTTACAAGCTAGATGTAAATGGCACTATGCGAATTGCTGGAAATGAGGACGCTACAAACCTTAGAATTGCCGCTAATCTTGCCACTGTATCTGGAACAGCATACCAAAACTACAACGAGCTGTTGTTTGAGAATACTGGTGCGACATACGGTAACGCTGGCATTAGGCATCTTGGCAACGCTTGGTTTGACAGTAAATCAGCGCTTGCGTTTTTTACATCTAGCAACACTGGCTCATTTGATGAGCGTATGCGTATTACCAGCTCAGGCAACGTAGGTATCGGGACTACTAGTCCTAGTCAAAAGCTGTCTGTTGCTGGTAATATTGCGCTTGTATCTAACAATTCATTCATATCATTCAATACCTCTGCATCTTCAGGAGATCCAAAAATACAAATGGGTTCAGATGGCGATTTTTCTTTCCTAAACACAGCGGGATCTACAAAATTACATATTGAAAACGGAGGCAACGTTGGGATCGGGACTACGAGTCCTGCTCAGAAACTACAGGTTATAGGAAACATAAAATCAGGTGACGGCACTTCTGATAGTTATGTTCAGTCTGTCTTCAGTGATGGTTCTGAAACACGTATGCACGGCTATGGATTTTATATGAGCAGAACCAACTCATATATTAGACCGACAAATGATGGAACTCAAATACTTGCAATAGGTACGGATAGCCGTACTTGGAACTATGTTTCGTTAGATACAAATAACTTTACTGTAAGCACCAATGCGGACGAACATTTCCGTATTACCAACACCGGCAACGTTGGTATCGGGACTACGAGTCCCTCTAGGCAGCTACACGTAGCAGGTTCAACATTTGGTGCGATGCTAATATCCGGTGTTTCTGCAGATGCGTTTACCGAATACGATGATGGAACCAATGTTTGGAAGGCCGGTATTGACTATAGCCAGAATGCATATAGGATTACTTATACCAATTTTAACGGCGCAGGTATTTCGTTAGACTCTAATGGTAACTTAACAGCGGATGGCGATATTACAGCATTCTCTGATGCTAGACTTAAAGAAAACGTAAAGACATTGCCTAATGCTCTTGAATCAGTCAAGGCGATGCGAGGTGTTACTTACAATAAAATAGGTGAAGAAAAACAGTCTATAGGGGTTATAGCCCAAGAAGTACAAGCCGTGCTACCACAGCTGGTGTCAGAGCATAAAGACGAAATGCTATCTGTTGCATACGGCAATATTACAGCTGTACTTATTGAAGCTGTTAAAGAGCTTACTGCTAAAGTAGAAAGCTTAGAAGAACAACTGAAAAACAGATAAGATGGCATTGCAAACCAGTGGGAAAATAACTATTTCAGATATCAAAGCTGAGTTAGGTAACACAAGTAATTCTTTAAAAGTACTTTCATTAGATGCTGGGTTTACAGCGCCTTTTGATATGAGTGACTTTTATGGATATAGTGCTGCTACTGAAAGCCTATACTACTGGAACTTTGGAGAAAATGACGGTGGTGCAGAATTCACAGGTAATGCTGGGACTAGTGCTGGACCTTTTTCTTTTAGTTTATGGATCAAACCTTCGTGGGCAGCTTCAGACACAAACGTATTACTATTTGAAATAAATTCAAACAGTGGATCTAATTCAAATAGGCTAATGCTTATATATGATTATGGGTTTAATAGATTTGTATTTAGATATAGAGCAGGAACGTCTAATCATCACATAAACTGGGCACTTAACCAAAACTCAGCATCTGGAAACATATCTAAATGGCACAGTTCATCAACAGGTCCTGTGAATTCAGATGGTTTTGTACATTTGGCAGGAACGTTTGATCCTACTCAAAGTGTAGCAACAAATGGCTTAAAGCTGTATTGGAACGGTGTTGCCTTTAACACTACTATTACAACAGCTAATGGTACAAGAGCAGCATTTGCAAAAACGCATATGTATATTAACGTAGCATTTAATGGTGCTGGTGATAGGAATGCTGAGTATGATAATGTTGCTTTTTGGTTTAATAGATTGTTGACATCAACAGAGGTTACAACTCTGTATAACAGTGGAGTTCCTATAACAGCAGGAGATGCAAGTTTAGCTACAAGCTTAGGGTTTGAAGCTACAGCTGAAGGAGGGGGATTAGACGACACTACAGGAAATTGGAGTCAAACTTCTGCAGGAGGTTCTGCATCTTTGTATTAATAAAATAACAATCTACAAAATTGGATTTAACAGATGAAAAATTTTTCTTTACATAAATAAATAAACTATGAACACTTACACTTGGGATTGTCGCACAGTAGATGCGTATCCAACACACACAGACGAGAACGGAACAACCGAATCTCAGGTAGTCTATAATGTACACTGGCGTGTAACAGTAACAGACGGAACACACAGCGCTACAAGCATTGGAACGCAAACTCTAGAGACTGCTGACTTATCTGGATTTACAGCTTTTGATTCTGTAACTCACGAAAATATGATTGCTTGGACTAAAGCAGCATTAACAGCAGAGCGCGTTACTGAAATAGAAGCTTCATTAGACTCACAGCTAACAGAACTTGCATCGCCTTCTTCTGTCACTTTGACAATCTCAGAGCCTGCTACAGAAGTTGTCTTAGAGCCTGCTGACGAACCGACAGCTGAATAGATATTTGCATTATATTTGTACCACGTTAATTAACTTAAATATTTAAAGATTATGGCTGAAAAGGCTAAGCTCAAAGAAGAGGAACTAAGCGCCATCCAAGGTGCTGTATCCAACTTGAACCAAGCGAAGACGATCCTTGGTGATGTAATGAACAACGCTCACAAAGCACAACTCCAAGTTACAGCTATGGAGGAATCTTTGCAAGCAGAACAGAAAAAGCTAGAAGAAGCTTACGGCGCAATCACGGTAGACCTCAAGACTGGGGAGTACGAAGAGGTTGTAGAAGAAGCTGAAGAGGTTACAGAATAACTTTATAACCAATTGTTTGACACTGAGAGGGTTACAGAAATGTAGCCCTCTTTTTTTATATCTTTGCTGTTATGAAAGCAAAGAAGGATTCACGTTTAGAACGAGCAGGAGTTAGCGGTTTTAACAAGCCTAAGCGTACTCCTAACCACCCTAAGAAATCACACATTGTGGTTGCTAAGGTGGGCGATAAGATCAAGACCATCCGCTTCGGTGAGCAGGGTGCATCTACAGCAGGTAAGCCAAAGGCAGGGGAGTCTGCTAAGATGAAAGCTAAACGCAAATCATTTAAAGCTCGTCACGGCAGGAATATAGCTAAGGGTGTATTAAGCGCTGCATACTGGGCAAATAAGGTTAAATGGTAATGGACGAGACAGACATCAAAGTACTACTATTAAACGCTACAACTCTTAGCATCTCTATGTCTCAAGTTGAAACAGCACTGAAGATGTTGTTACTTATTATATCTATCGGATATACAGCGCAGCGCTGGTATTTTCTTCGTAAGAAAAATGAATGAATCGCATATCAAAAATATGTCTAATTGTATCTGGTGCAATAATGCTTGTGTTTTTTGCAGTGCAAACCTGCATTGTATTTAGATTCTGTGAACCCTCTTACTTACTGGCTGAATTCGGGTATGGATGTGTTATTACATTTATGCCATTCTTTTCTTACGTTGTATACAGCTTTGTAAACTCAACAAGGATAAAAGAAGAAAATATTGATATGCAAATGAAGGCTATTGATAATTCTAACATAGTGGTAACTATGGATATGGATGGCATCATTAAGTCAGCAAATGATAAGTTCGGAAAGCTTACTGGATACTATAACCCTAAAGGTACACATCACAGCAAGCTAGTCCCCGAAGACTACAAGGAAAGCTTGGAGTATGATAATTTCTGGAGGCAGCTTAAATCGGGCAAAACTATAAGCGGTGAATTTGAGCGTATATCTAAAAACGGAGAACCGATTTGGCTGTTTGGTCACTACACGCCTGTAAAAAACAAAAAGGGAGAATACAGTAAGGTTTTAAAGATTGCAACAGACGTAACACTACAGCACGAAACTGAGACTTTAGTAAATCAAAAAAACTCCTACTTAGAACACGCTGCGAAGATTCTAAGGCACGATATGCATAGCGGTATAAACACATATATGCCTAGAGGTTTAAGCTCCTTAAAACGCAGGATCACAGAAGACGATATTAAAAACCTAAATATACAAGCACCACTTAAAATGCTTGAAGAAGGTCTGCGTCACACGCAGAAAGTTTACGCTGGTGTAAAAGAGTTTACCAACTTGGTTAAAGAAGATGCACAGCTAGATAAAGAAAAGCATAACGTTACACACATTTTAACAGATTATCTTAAGAGTACATCATATATAAAACAAGTTCAAATAGGACTGCTTCCATCATTACTAGTTAATGAACCCTTGTTCTGTACTGCCATTGATAACTTAATACGCAATGGTTTAAAGTACAACGACAGCTCTACTAAATTTGTATCCATATATATGCAGAATGATTATACCCTATGCGTTGAAGATAACGGAAGGGGCATCACCCAAGAAGAGTTCGTTGAATTCTCAAAGCCTTACACTAGAAAACAGAATCAAGATGAAGGCGGTAGTGGACTTGGGTTAAATATCTGTCTTGCTATATTAAAAGAACACGGATTTACAATTAGAGCTGAAAAACAACAACAAGGAACTAAATTACTTATAAAGATAAAATGATGATAAACTCTATACTACTTATAGACGATGAAGACCTATTCCACTTGGTATTTGAAGATGCGTGCAGCATCCTTGATATAACACTCTCACTAGAAGCCCTAGACTCTTCTGATGAAGCAAATAAAAAATTTAAAGAATGGTTTCCCGATGACCCTAATGATGAAAAGCCTGAGTGTGTATTCGTAGACCTAAACATTATAGGCAGTAGCTTTGATGGTATTGAGATGATTCGCAAGATTAATTTTGAATACGGTAATGGCTGTGTCATTGGTATTATATCTTCTTCTGATGACAAACAAGAAATAGAAAAAGCTAAGAAAGCAGGCGCACAGTTTTGGATTATTAAGTCTGATGAAATTGAGCCACGCTTAGAAGAATTTAAAGAAGACTACGAGGGGTACAAAGACAAAACAAATTCCTTTAAGATATATAGATGATAAGTTCTAAGGACACAGTAAAAGAGGCTATACTAAAAGCTAAGGCTAAGAAGGTTTATATAGAAGGAAACTTCGTTAAGCTTTTTTCAGACACCTCTGATCCTGTTGTTAAAGAATACATTGAAGAGTGTAAGCGTAAAGATATATCCTCTAGAAAGAAAAGACTACAGATAACAAAGCAAGTACAGAAGCAAAACAAAGAGCTTGAAGAGGTAGCTGTAATTAAGGAAGCTTTAGTTATAGAGCTTCAGAATTCACTAGAAGAAAGTAAGATGCTGCGTGACGAAGCATTAGAGGATTTAGAGGTAATGCAGAAGCGCACACAGTTTGAGCTTATAAGCACTATAGTTAAGGTTGCTTTATATGTTATTGTAGGTGTAGGTGTGTTAACTACAGTTATGTACGCTTGGGCAATAGGCTCTGGTACAGATACACAAATCATAGGAAGTACTTGGTCTAATATGTTCGGTATACTGCTTACTAATGCCTTTAGTATAGTCGGTACAATTATGGGTGTAAAGTATGCAACGGACAAAGACTAAAAATATAAAAGACAAAATAGGTCTAAAGTTGTATTACGACATTATGTTGTTGCCATACGACTCAGAACCCACAAAGCCTTCAGCTGTAAAAACAGAAGTTGACTTTGGTGAGTTATCCAAAGATGTCAAAACTGTAATTATGGATTTCCCACTAGTTAAATTTACAGGTAGATTTGATTACGGGGGGTTAGATAAGGAACAGCAATTTTACATAATGACCACGTTAAAAGAAAACTTCATAGTGGACACTCAAGGCAATAACTATGCTCGTTATGTATGTAGATTAAAAAACTTACCGGGGCTTGACCACAAAGACGTTGAGGCTGTCTTTCATTCTAATGAAGATATCAAGATGATAAAGCGTAGTGAGTATTTTAAAGTTGTTTACAATGATGTAGAATACAAGATTGAAATAACAGAAGATGATGAGGATACATTCACTAGTGTAGAGTACGATGGAACTTATGTAATGGACTCAAAACTAGAGAGTGAAGTAATAAAGTACTTCAATGAATATAGATAAAACAAAACATATTCTAAATAACTGAATAGCAAAGGAGTACGGGAAACTGTGTTTCTTTTTTATTTAATTTTGTAACATAAAAGTTCAATTTAAAACAAATGCTATGAGTAGCGAAAACGAATTAGAAAGCGTACTAGGTGACGCTGGATTTGAAATGGAAACAGCTAGTGCAGAAGAGGTGCAAGCATCTCAAGAGCCAATGCAGGAATCAGGTATCCCAGAGGGTGTGGTTGCTGACTTTGACTTTTCTGAACCAGCTACTGAGCCGCAAACGGAAGTTGACTCGGCTCAAGATACAGTAGAAACAGAGGCTGAAGCTCCTAGTGAGCCAGAGCAAAGTTCTTTAAATACAGAAATTGAGGAGCAAGCGCCTCAGATTAGTGATGATATTGTAGCACAGTACTTGAGCGAAACGCTAGGGGTACAGCTAGATAGTATTGACACTTTGAAGGGAATGCTTACTCCACAAGAAGCAGAAATTGATGAGCGAATTAAGGTTATTGCCGACTTTGTCGAGAATACCGGACGTTCACCAGAAGACTGGTTTAAGTACCAATCGATCAACCCGTCCGAAATGGATGATATGACAGCTGTAAAGATGTCAATGATCAATGAGTACCCAGACTTGTCGTCTGAGGAGGTTGATATGCTTTTAGGATCTAAGTACAAGCTTGATGAAGATTTGTATATAGATGATGAAATAAAGCTATCTAAGCTTCAGCTTAAAATTGATGCTAATAAGTCTAGAACGCAGATTGAAGAGTTGCGCAGCTCTTACACTTTGCCGGTAGACAATAATGATTCTACAGCTACTAGTCCTATTGACGAGCAGTGGATTCAAAGTATGAGACAGGAGACTGAAGCGTTAGAGGCGTTATCCTTTGACTTGCCTAGTGGTGAGTTTAACTTCGGTATTACTGACGAATACAAGAATCAGCTTGTAGATAAGAATAGCAACTTAGAATCTTTCTTTGATCAGTACGTGAGTAACGATGGTCAATGGGATTACGACAAGTTCAATACACACCAAGCCGTGGTGGATAATATAGATGCGATTGCGAAAAGTCTATATCAGCAGGGTTTAAGTGATGGGCAGCGTAAGATCGTTGAGCAAGCGTCTAACGTATCTAGTCAAAGCCCTGGTGTGGCTCAGGCACAGCCACAGGATGATCTCGCTAAGCAAATCATTGATGCGCTTGGTGCAGATAAGACATTAAGATTTTTATAACCCATTTATAACTAAAAGAAAATGGCACTAACAGGAACTCCTTCAATTAGCGGTGGCGTACAGAGCGCTTTCCGTCAGTTGGATCCAGCGAAGTACACCGCACTAGGTGACTTCATCAACAAAGTAGACCGTCCAGACGTACGTGAAGCTTTAGTAAAAACATACGGTGATCAAGGTATCACTGGATTCTTGCAAATGACCGGAGCTGTAAAAGCTAACGGTTCTGCAAAACAAGTAGAATACTTTGAAGAAGCTCGCTTGCACGCTAAGCAAGTAGGTGAGTGGGATTCTGCTACTCAGTTCACTGTTGACCTAGCAGGTAGCGAGGTAATGACTGTTCGTGTAAACGACGTTATCCTTCACGGTGTAGATCGTTACGTAGTTACAGCTATCAATGAAAGCACTGGTGCTGTAACCGTAGAGGTTTTAGGTACTGTTGTCGCAGCTGCTGCTGCTGGTAATGCATTGAATGCTCCTATCATTGGTAACTTGTACGCTGAAGGTTCTGACCAGCCTAACCGCTTCTTGGAAAGCAATGTTGTTTTCCGTACTAACCCATATATGATCTTGAAAGAGACATTTAAGGTTACCGGTTCTCAAGCTACTAACATTGGTTACATCAACTTAGGTGGTGGTGATTACCGTTGGTACATCAAAGGTGAGGCAGACACTCGTCAGCGTTTCCTTGACAAGCGTGAGATGATGATGTTGTTAGGACAGAATGATACAGCTACTGTAGGTGGAAAAACCGTTCAAGGTTCTGAAGGTTACTTTGCTGCTATTGAGGATCGTGGTATCGTAGCTCCATCATTCGCTACAAACGGATTGGGTGATCTTGACCTAATTGTTGCTGAATTGGACAAGCAAGGTTCTGCTCCTGAGTACGCTATCTACGCGAACACAGCTGAGTTGTTAGAGATTGACGATATGGTAGCTAGCCTTAATGGTGCTGCTGGATTTGCCACAGGTGGTCCAACAGTAGGTGCTGGTGCATTTGGTGCATTCGCTAATGCTGACCAAGCTGTAAAACTAGGATTCCAATCATTCACTCGTGGTGGATACACATTCCACAAGAAGCCTTGGAAATTGTTGAACGACCCAACATTGTTAGGTGGTTCTGCTTACAAGGGTGTAATGATTCCATTGACATCTGTAATTGATCCTAAGTCTGGCGAGCGTGCTGCGGCTTTAGAGATGAACTACAAAGCTGTTAACGGATACTCTCGTGAAATGGAGCACTGGATGACAGGTTCTATCTTAGGTGTTTCTAACACTAACGAAGATAGCTTGCAGTTCAACTACCGTTCTGAGTGTAACTTGGTTACTCGTGCAGCTAACCAACACGTATTGATCAAGTAAGGTCAAAACATATGATGATGGGGAGGCTTCGGTCTCCCCTTTCATCTTTACTTTTTAATTTCATTTAATTATTACAACAATGGCAAATACAAAGCCCTCAGCAAGCGCGCGCAAATCTGCGTCTACAGCTTCTACAAAAACTACAGCGGCCCCTATAGCTGCTAAAAAAGAATACTCCTTTAAGGAGTTTGACAATACCCAATCTAAACCATCTTCATTTAAGATTATTAGTGGCGGTGGTATTGTGTGTCCTATTAGAACAAACGTAACAGTTTTTGACAAAGAACAAAACAAAGTTCGTCAGATAAGATACGCACCTAACGAACCATCTATCTATGTAGAGGATCAAAGTGAACACGCACAACGTGAGCATATTGTATTTAGAGATAAGATGTTGTTTGTTCCTGTTGAAAAACCAAACCTTTTACAGTTTTTATTAAGTCACCCTGACAACAGAGCAAATGGTGGTGGTTTATTTGAAATGATTGACAAGTCTCGCTCTGCTGAAGAAGATCTAGAGCGTGAGTTCACACAATTTGATGCTATATCTATGGTTCGTGATAAAGATATATCTGAGCTTTTACCAGTGGCAATGTTCTTAGGTATTAACACTAAGCGCAAGAGTGCTGAAATCCGTCGTGACCTATTGATGGACGCTAAGAAGAACCCTACACGTTTTGTAGAGTTGTTTGACAACCCACAGGTTAAGTGTAAGTCAGCTGTACTTCAGGCTATTGACTTCCAAATCTTGAACAAGAAGGCTGATGGTATGTACTGGTTTGATACTAACCGTTTGATTGTTACAGCTGCTGCAGGTCTAGATCCTGTAGATGTGATGACTCGTTTCTGCTTGACAGAAAAGGGTGCTCCTGTATATGATCGATTGCTAGAAGAACTAGACAGACTATAAGATACTTATAAGTTACTATGTATGAAGGGGTTGCAGAAATGTAGCCCCTTCTTTTTTGTATCTTTGCCTTAACAAAGAATTATCTAATGGCAAGTGTAAATAGAGTATATAGCACCTTGAAGGACTTGGTTAACAAGGACCAGAAGGGCTTTGTAAGCCCAGCGGTCTTTAACGAGTTCGCTGCTGCCGCACAGATGAATATATACAACAGGCTGTTTGACAGCGGTATGAACGCATTGCGTTTACGCAGAGCAGGTTTTGATCAAGGAGGCGATAGAGCCAAACAAAAACAAATAGATGAAGATCTTTCTGTGTTCGCAAAGAAGCAGACGGTAACAAAACTTAATGGTGTATTTGAGAAGCCATCAGTTCTTGGTAGAATAATCTCTATGAATACTAAGTCTACATATGCACTTGGAACATTCTTAGGTACTGAGATTCAAATCGTATACAATCAGAGAGACATTGATCGTGTACTAGCTAGCGACATCTCAAAGCCAAGCGCTGAGGCTCCTGTTGCTATTGTATCTTCTGATATTGAAGTGTTCCCTACGACGATCAATAGAATTGATCTACGCTACTACAAGCTACCTGAAGGACTTAATGCTATTACTGGAGCTAAGATTGCATCACAGCCATCATTTGGTTATGTGTCTACAGTTCCCGGTGTTGAGATTTACAGCCCTAGCAGTAGTATTGACTTTGAGTTGCCAGAGCACTACTATATGGACCTTGTCATTGAGATTGCACAGATGATTGGTATTAACTTGCGAGATGCAGATGTTGCTCAGTTTGCAGCTGTTGAGAAGCAGAAAGACGAAAATAAATAATGTCACAGGAAACAGTATCTATAAATCAAGTAGCCAATGACTTCATACTTACCTTAGCTGGTGATGATTATGCATCTAACGTTAGTGATGTTGTTGTAAGGAACTTTGCTTTGCGAGGTATGCGTGAGATTGGTTTTGATATGAACCAACGAATCAAGACAGCCGAGCTGGATGTAGACTCTAATTTAAGTGTCGTTGACTTACCTGTTGATTTCGTGGGACTTACAAAACTTGGAGTGCTAGGATCTGATGGATTGGTCTACAGCTTTGTAGAAAACAAACATATGAACTTGCTTAAGACGAATACTCAGGCAGGGTTCCCATCGTACCAAGAAGCGTTTGAGTCTTATGTATACAGAGACTACATCTCTAATACATCTAACGGACGATTGTATGGACTTGGTGGCGGTAAAGGTCTTGGAGAATACCGTATCAACTTTGAGCAAAACAGAATCGAGCTGTCAACTAACTCAGCTGTAGCTAAGGTACTTATTGAGTATGTAGGTGACGAAGCTAGATCTGAAAACCCTGTGGTACACATATTTATTGAAGAGGCACTACGTGCTTATATGTACTACAAGATCATTGAGAGAAAGAGTAATGTTCCAGCTAACGAGAAAGCTAGAGCAAGACAAGAATACTACAATGAAAGACGTAAGGCTAACGCTCGTATGAAGTCATTTGGTAAGCAGGATGCATTAGCAATGCTACGCAAGAACTTCAGACAGTCTCCTAAATACTAATAAATGGCTGTACATAAACTTACACCGAGATACTTAAACAAGGACGATGATGAACGCTTGATTAAGTCGGTTGAAATGACGGATGCTTTAAACGTCCGTGTATCAACCGAGGAAGATGGCGATGCAATGGTCCTTAAGAATGCTTATGGCAATACAGCTATTGACCTTAGTCACGCATTACCTGCTGGCACCAACAAGGTTATTGGTAGTGTATCTGATGAGCAGCTAGGATTTATCTTCTACTTTATTTGGAACAGCAATGATGATCACAGCATCTATCGTTACAGCGTAGGAGCTAATCAAGCGCAACGTGTAATGAGAGACTCTGTATTAGAGTTTACTGAGAACGGTTTAGTTAAAGGCAATATATATGTGAACATCAACGGAGATGTACTGCTGTACTTCAACGACGGTCTCACAGATCCTAAAAAGATCAACACTACTAAGGCTATCGTAAACGGATATCCACAGCTGTTGACTGGTACTGATAAGGAGAAGCTATTGGTGATCACTGCTGCAAAGCAACCACCATTAGATCCACCTTACGTTGCCTTGGCTAACAATAGTACGGTTAAGGAAAACAGAATAAAAGAAAAGAACTTCCAGTTCGCTTACAAATACATCTATGAAGATGGTGAGCACAGTGCGATGTCACCATATTCTGAACTTGGTATATCTGTGCCACAGCTAAGAGATTCTTTTTCTACTGCTGGACAGTTGAACTATTGGAATCAAATTAATGTATCTGTAAGCAACTCACCTGCAGATGTGGATAAGATAGCTGTATACGCACGTGAAGGTAATGAAGGCACGTTCTACCTTATCGAGGAGGCAGGCAACACAGTTGGCACCGGAGTAAAGACTATCAGGTTTACTAACGATAAGTTGGGTACGGCATTGCCAGCAACAGAGCAGAACAAACTATATGATAATGTTCCTCAGTTAGCTGACTCTCAAGAGATCACTAGCGGCAGGTTAATGTACGGCGGATATACCGAAGGATACGATAATGTAAATATATCTCAAGCTGAGGTGTTACCAAACCACTACGATGAAGAGCCGGTATATAATATTACAGCTGCTGTATTATTAGGTTACGTTGAAATTGATTACTCATCATTACCTAACAGTTTCCCAGATGGTGGCAAGCTGTTTATAAATTTTGTGTATAGAGCTGATGAGATTACTATAACGGACAGCGGTGGGAATAACCTAAACTTTGCTCGTGATTACTATGTAACAAGTGCAGATGAGAATGGAGACAATGCAAAAACAATTGGATTAGACGAAGCTAAGGACGGTATACAATTCTTTATGAATGGCGTTGCAGTAAAGCGAATTATAGACATTCCTATTGGAACAAATAAACAAGACGTATCTGATTTAGTTAAGTTTAAATTAGATGGAGACAGATATATATCTCTTTTATCTCCATTGGATGGTGGCCAATCATTAACCACATTGAGAACTGGATTTAGCACACCATTTACAAATGAGTCTGGAGACTTCAAGGGCAAGTTAGAATTTGAAATAGACTTCTGGAACTCATCTAATAGCTCTCAGTTTAGGTTTAGATTTGTAAAAGCTGAGTTATACCTAAACTCATTTTACTTCGGCGGCAATAAAAGAGAAGTAGTAAACGCTGAGGTTATAAAACTACAGAACACTATAAATAACCCACCATACGCTATAGACTGGTCTAATGAAGATTTATCTGTAGGTAGTTTTGTAGCGATGGAGAATGCCAATGGATACAGGGCTTTCAAGTCTGGGTCTTCACACAAACTCGGTGTTGTATACTATGATGACAGGAACCGCAGCTCAGGTGTGCAAGAGCTTGGCTCTGTGTATATGTCTGCGCTGGGGAGTAGGAAGTCTCTAACAAACCTTGCTAACAACACTCCGGCAATAACGGGTAGATCTACAGCTGTAGTACGTCTTAAGAATGATCCACCAGATTGGGCTAAGCGTTGGGCACCAGTATACACTGGTAGTGGAAATACAGAGCTGAAGCTTATGTATGGTGTTCAAGGCGCGTATGTTCCATTTAGAGAAGACTTTAAGTTAAGCAGCTTCTCATCTTCAAGAACCATATACGTATCATTAAACCAGTTGTTTGATAAAGATGGTGGATATATAAAAGGAGAAGGGGCGGACATATCATACACATTTGAAAAAGGAGATCGACTAAGAATTGTTAAGTTTTCAGGAAACGCTAGAACCTCTCTAGATTTTGAGGTCGTGGATTTTGTAACACTGTTAGAAGATGACAATAACCCAATTCTAAACAAGATAAATGAAGCGGCAATCTCTGCTACTACAGGTTCATTCCTTGTTGTAAAACAAAATCCTGATGCAACAAACTTTACACGCAAGAAAATCATCGCTAACGAAAGTGCTTGGTTTGATAGATGTATAGTTGAGATCGTAAAAAACAAAAAGAAATCTGACACTGAGATATATTATGAGATAGGTACGAACTACACTATAATTAATGGATCTCACAATGATGACAGAACATCAACCTCTGTACCTGTAACTATTGTTGCTGGTAGTACAGCTACTGATGTGCAGTTTACTACATCTATAAAAGTATTTCCGGGGGATATACTATTCTCTAACGATTACGATATATACGTAGACTATGTAAAGAATGATGATTCTGGATACTATGTATACGGTACAGCTAATTCCACACCGCCATCTGCCACATATACAGTAACTAATCCACAAACGGTTATAGAGATTGAGAAAGGGGATGTGTATTGGCGCTTGAGAAACCTATTCATAGAGAATAAGCAGCCTACTAACTGGTCTACACAAAGATGGCAAAGACAGAACGCAGTTATTGAATACATAGAAGACTACTCTGTAAGTGATTTCTTTGATTCTAAGAGCACTTCTATTGGCCGTCCTATAGCTTATATACCAGACGCAAAGAAAGTTAAGCGTAGTGGCTCTATAACCTATTCTGACTTTGATGCTGAGGACAGCCTGAGCTTGAACCTGTCTTCATTCAACTTGTCTCTAGCCAACTATAAGGACATATCCTACGAGTACGGAAGTATCAAGTATATGGTTGGATACAACGATGTGCTATACTACCTACAAGAGAAGAGAACAGGTAGACTCCCTGTAAACAGAAACATCATTCAAACTGGATCTGGTGAGAACTTAGTAACTGTAGACACGAATGTATTAGGCGCTGAAGCCTATTACGTAGGTGAATACGGAGTTGGTAATCACCCAGAGTCTGTCGCCTTTAAGGATGGTATGACATACTTTGCTGATGTTAATGCAGCCAAGGTGCTGCGTATAGACTCGCAGGGAATTACAATCGTTAGCGATGTAAATATGTCTTCATACTTTGAAGATAGGTTTGAGAGCGTATCTAAGTACAGCTCACATTTAGTTGGCGGCGGTATTGACTCTGATAATGACCACTATGTAATACACTCTGGAGAGGTTACAGAATCTGCTGTTACCGTAGGTGACTACAGTTATCCAGTGTCTTTGGATTCGTCTGGAACTCAAGTCTTAGTACAGACACAATACAATCCGTCGGCAGTGTTTGGATTCTCTAACGACCCAAGAACTTTTGACGAAACGTGTGACTACTTTGACTCAGGTGTAGAAGCAGTAGTATACTTAGATCAGCTGTCAAGCGGAGCACCAGTATATGTGTCACTGCCATATCAAGCAAGTAATGTACTAGGAGTAGCTACGAATAGTTCGTTTGATTTCTTTGTTGCTATACGTGTAAATATGTATACACCATCGTTCATATTTGACAACAACTATTGTACATCAGATGATGTAGGTGGTATTGATCCATCATCAAGCACTGTAAGTGCATTCACAGCTGCATACTCAATAAACGACAGAGTTTGGACAACGCTATACTCTTTTGTTCCTGAGCGTGTGGATTCTGTACACTCTGTAATGTATACATTCAAGAACGGTAAAATATACAAACACGATGAAACTGCCAACAGAAACAGCTGGTACGGTAGTGAAGCTGTAGCTTCTGTAGTAGAGGTTGTGTCTAATGCAGAACCATCATCTATCAAGACGTTTGAATCTATGTCGCTGGAAGGTAATTCTCCGTGGTCAGCTACAGTATATACTACTGACCAGACATCTACGATAGCTGAAAGCTCTTTCAGTAAGAAGGAAGGGTTCTACTATTCGTATATACACGGATCAACATCTTCATATGCATCTACAATTTCTTCAGTGTCTAGCACAAGCGAGATATTCTCACTTGGAGAAGTTGCGTCAGATGTGGTTAACGATACAGACGTAACATTCTCTACTAAGATATCTACATCGTTCCCGCTAGGTAGCACAGCTACATTATACGGTGTATCTGGAGCCACGCTTATAAGCAAAGCTGTAAGCCCAGTATCTGTGAATGGAGACACCATAGTATTTAGTGGTAATGTATCGGCTACAGCTGGTGATTTATTGGTAGTGGTTGGTGACTCAGCTATTGAGGGTGATCAGATCAGAGACTACTATATGAAAGTAAGAATAGAAAAAACAACAACAGAGCCTATAGAGTTATTTGCGATAAACACAATCATCGCTGATTCTAAAGCGCATAACTAAAATTAGTATTTTTGCAGTATGGATCCAATTACAATGATGTTATTAGCCAAGGGTGCTGCCGGTGTAGCAAAAGCCGGATATGGCGCTTGGCAAAAAAGCAAGGGTAAGCAAGCTCTTGCTGGCGCTTATGAGGCACCTACTGGAACGCCTTCTGAGTATGCTGATTTAATCAAGCAAGCAAGGGCTAGCGAAATATCTAAGCGCAGGATAGATGAGATCAACAAGAGTATGGCTACATCTACAGCTGCACTACAGCAAGCCGGAAGCCGTGGAGTAATTGGAGGTATCGGAGCTGTTACCGCATCAGGATCTGGGGCGAAGACACAAGCGCTAACTCAACAGCAGGCAGAGATTATGCAGGCTATGACTCAAGCTACCAGAGGTGCTGAATATCAACGTCAGCGTGATGTTACTAGACAGAATCGTGAGGAAGACTTGGCAATGAATGCTATCTCTGCAGGTCAGCAGAACATCTCTGGAGGTCTTGGTGATGTATTGGAAGCTGGTGTTCAGTTTCAAGGAGCTAAAGCAGAAGGTCTTATAGGCAAGAAAACATCTGGAGTAAAGACTAAAAAGTCTAAAAAGTCTAGCGGACCTTCTATGTTTTATCAGCCAGAAAATGCTATGTCACAAACTGGCACTAGCGCTACATCTGGTGTTGGTATTCCAGAAGGAAGTGTGATGCTAGATGAAGTTGTAGTTACTCCGAGTGTTACTGATGGAAAAGTACTTGGCGCACTTCAAATAGAGCCGGATATGAAGACAATGAAAAAGGGTGGTGTTCAAAAGACTCCGGGTAAATTCTCACACAAGGAAAACCCTATAAACATTATGAAGGATGGCGCTAAGATTGGTGAAATGACTGGCGGTGAATACATCTTTAACCCTAAGCAGGCTAAGCAGATGCAAAAGTTTGCTAAATCAGGAAGCTCAGATCTACACAAGTTCGTTCGTTCTCTATTAAACAAACCTCAATTCAAGTAATGGAATTTGTACCATCAAATATAATCAAGACACCTGACTTCGGGGGAATGGCACAAAATGCTATGCAGCAGAAGCGTCAAAACATCAATGAGATGAACGATTGGGTTGACTCCAACAAGAAGAAGGAGGGGGCATACCTAGAAGGAGATAAACCAGCTGTTCAAGAAGCTTGGGATGCATATCAACAAGAATTAGATAGTGCTGTAGAGTCAGGAGATAGAGGTGCTCGCAGAAAGGCTGATGAGGCTTACGGCGCGTACGCACAATTAGCAGGCACAGCTATAGCTAACGCTGATCAATATCGGTCTCAGGTTGCTGCATATAAAGCAGACCCTAGTAAGTACTCTATTAGTGGTCAGGAATTCTTATCGTTATCTGATGAGTACAGACGTACAAAGCGAACAGCTGATGATATTGTATTAGCTGTACAAGAACCATTTGTCGTTGCTAAGTCTATGAAATACGATCTAGCTAATCCTGTAGATCAGGCTCAGAAAATGGCTCAGATGAGCTCAGCCAAGATAAAAGATTTCTACAATGATACAGGACAGCTAAACGCTACCTCTGCTCGTAGATATGCGGAGAGTCTTGCTGATTCTTTTATTAATGCCAATGAGTCTTCTGTAGAAAAGGCAATGGCTTGGGGCGGTATTCGTAATGGATTTGCTGGCGGTGAAGATGGTACTCTTAACACTATGGAGGAGCTAGAATTCTTGCGTAACCAGCCTGAAGAAAAAAGAGAAGAGTTTATAGAGAAGTACAAGCAGGAGCTAGTAGAGAACTATATGAAAGTATTGCCTAGTGATCTCAAACAGAAAGACGACAAGGATGGTAGAGGATCTATAGATAAGAGCTTCCAAATGCTACAGCCATATCCGGAATCTACAGTTGATTTATTTAGACCCCCTTCAAACGTGTCTAGATTAACTATGTATCCTATGCCTTCAAAGATAGATGACATAGAGTCATTTGGATATGATGAAGATGGTAGGGTTTATGTTACTGAGGCTAGAGTTGTTGAAGTAGACAAAGTAGTCGACGGAGAGTTTAAAACTGTAAAAGAAAAAGAGTACGAAACTAGAGAGGCTACGGATAAAGATATTAGCTTCATAAACTCTAAAAGCAAAGGCGCAATAGACTACTATAGACCAACAGCTTCTAGAAATTACGTATCTTCGCAAGAAGAAAACGGGTCATCTGCAAATAGCAATGATCGTCTAGGAATACTATTGCCATAATTATGTCAGATAAGCAGCTTACAGTATATGAATTCGCTCAGAAAGTAAAAGCGAAGTATCCTGAATACAATGACATCGATGATGTTGAATTGGCTAAAAAAATAGTAGCCAAGTATCCAGAGTACGAAAACATTGTATCTTTTGAAGAGCCAAAAAAAAAAGAAGAGTCTACTCCTTCAGTATCTTCGGTTGGCGAATCAGTATCTCCAGAGGAAACTCCTGAAGTTAAGCAGCATAAAAAATCTTTCTTAGATTATCTATCTGAAACATCTCCAATTGGTACAGGTCCTTTAGACTTATCTGAAAGTAGAGTACTTAGAGACCAGCCTACCTTAATGGAAGTTCTAAAAGAAAATCCAGAGTACGGTAACAAGATGGTTAATCGTTCTGTAGCTGCTGCAAAAACAGGTATCTTATTAGCTGAATCTGATGCTGGTCTTAGAAGTGTAGACTTTGAAGAGATCGCAGATATTCAGAAGGTTATTCAACAAAACCAGCCTAAGGAAGGGGACTTCTTTTATAATAAGAATGATGGCTTTGTAGGGTTTATGTACGACCTAGGTAGAACGCTTCCTGAGTCTTTCATCTCTATGGGAGCTGCTGCTGAAACTCCATTGACAGCTGCTTCTGTAGGTACGGGGGCTGCGGCTGGAACGGTTGTACCCGGTATAGGTACAGCTGTAGGTGCTGCTGGTGGCTTTGCGTTTGCAACGTCTGCTATCAATGAATACGGTACTACTATTATGGCTATGCTTGATGAAGAGGGTATAGACATTACAGATGCTAAAGAGTTAAAGCAAGCTTTTGCTAACGAGGAGCTTATTGGGAAAATCAAGTCTAAAGCAGCTAAGAGAGCTGGAGTTATTGGTCTTATAGACGGTATCTCAGGTGGTGTTGCTGGTAAAGTCTCAAAGAAGATAGTAGGTGAAGTTGGTGAAGAGATTATTGAGCAACTAGCAAAGGGAACAGCTGAAGAAGTTATAGAGCAGTCGTCAAAAGCTGGTCGCAAAATATTATACAAAGACGTTGTAGAAACAACAGTAGAGTCACTTGCTGGTGGTACTGGTGAAGCGTTAGGTTCACTAGCCGCAGGGCAAGAGATTTCGTTGCGTGATGTATTATTAGAAACGCTTGCAGATCCTACTTCTAAGATAGTATCCACAGGAGGGTCTAAGGCACAGTCTTTTATGGACGGTGTATCTAAGAATCTAGAGGGTAGTGGTAACATTACAGAGGCTCAGAAGAGCTTACTTAAGCTCGCTAAGAAAGACCCTAAGAGGTTTCAAGATGTTGTTGCTGCGTCTCAATACCGTAACGCAGGACAGATTAAGCAGATCAATGCTAAGATAGCTTCTTTAAAAGAAAGCTCAGAGTTTGGTAAAGACAAGTCTATAGATAAGCTAATAGGTCAGCTGCAACGCAGAAAGGCTAACCTTCAGATGAGAACAATGTCTGAGCTTAGAGGTGCTGATGAAGCACAGCTATCACAGCTGTCTGAACTAGGCACGGAGATAGAAGAGCTGAACGCAAAATACTCTGACGGAAGCCTAACAGGTGATGCACAGCAGGCTGTCAAGGAGGCTATTAACGACAAGCTTGAAGAGTTTGACGCTAAGTATAAAGAGTTCGGTCAAGATATAGAATTCTCTGACAGAGGTGATAGGGCTGTTGAACTTGATGAAGAAGTTAAAGAAACAGAGGAAGTAAAAATAGACAGAGAAATCTTTTCTGAAGAAGATAAAAAAGCTGTATCTGATCTTGAGGAACAGTTAAAGACTGCCGTTGCAGATAAAGATACAAAGAAGGTACAAGAGCTTACCAACTCCATTATTGAAATAGAGAATAAGTATCGTGACGCTGAGCCAACAGAAAAGACAGCTGAAGCTCCTACCGAAGAAGCTCCTGCTGAAGAAGCTCCTGCTGAAGTAGATACAGCAGAAGAGGTTGTAGAAAAGCCTGTCCAAGAGGATAAAGAAGCAGCTGCTGAAGAAACAGTGGTTGAGCAGCCTAAGACGCCTTCAATACCTTTAGATGCTGAGATTAAACCTCAAGATGTAGTATCTCAAAAAGACAGTGAAGGAAACACAAGATTCTTTGCTAGGTATCCACTAAAAGACAAAAACATTAATTCATTCTTTGAGGTTAAACAAGAAGAGGATGGAACAATCACTAGGGTTAGTGATAAGTCATATGGACCAGCGGTAAAAACTCTTAAGAAAAGATTAGCTAAAGAAGAACCAACAGCTAAGGCAGAACCTGTACAGGAAATTGATACTGAGACTATAGGTGTTGAAGAAAATACAATTGAGGATGCTGAATTTCGTATTGAGGATCTTAACGAAGAGATCACTATTGAAAAAGGCAACATTAAAGAAGCTAAGGACAAGGCTAAAGAAGATATTGCAGCTGTTCGTAAATCTAAACTATCCAAGGAACAGAAAGCCGAGAAGATAGAGGAGATCAGAGCAGAGCTTCAAGACAATGTTGATGAGATAAATGGAAACATTGGCATCTACAAAGAAGATATCAATGCTTTAAAGTCTGATATACGAAAGTCTAAAAAAAGAATAGCTAAGCTTAGTGCTCCCCAGCCCACAGCTAAGAAAAAACCAGCACCGAAGAAACAAGCAAAGCAACAGATAAAAACTGAAGAAGTAGAGATAACTCTTCTAGAGGAGAACGGTTCTGTTAAGCCGCTTACCAAAAGCGGTCCAACTACAGACCCAAGAAATGTTCAGACAGGTAAGATGACCATTGAGTACGGTGATAAAGGTATAACCTTTAAGACCACCGAAGATACTGGTCGTATGAAAGAACAGGGGGGTGAGATATTTGTTTCTAACGAGCAGATAAGCAAGATGCCTAACATAGGCAAGTTTGAAAAGAACACCAAAGAGTATGCTCAGCACGTAGCTTCTATGTCTGGTATTGCAGATCCTAAGCCTGAGATTGATCCTATAGAAGGGTTGATGTCTAGAGCTATTAAGGTTGAAGACATAGGCAAAGAAGGAACAGCTAGCGCAAAGAGATTCACAGCTAAACAAGGAGAGCAGTTAACCGCTATGGTTAATAACTTTGAGAAGATACTAAAGTCTTCAGGAGCGAGAAGAGTAAAGGTGTTGTTCTTTAACCAAAGCGACTCTGTTGCTTACAGGTCTTACAAGACAGGAAAAGATTCATTTGCATCTAAGGGTTCATACTTTGATAATACCATAGTTGTAAATATTGATTCCGCTGATATGAGCACGCTGCCTCACGAGATGCTGCACGCTTATATCTCATCTGTAAGGATGGATGATAAGAAGATTGTACAATTCACTAACGCGATAGAGAACGAGCTTAACAAAGGCTCTAATAGCGAGCGTGAACTCGCTAAAGAGCTAGCGGCATTTAGAGACCGGTACATTGAGAGGAAAGTATACGGTGAAGGAAAAACTAAAGAAGACGCGTTAATAGCCGAGGAGTTCCTAGCTCAGTATGTAGGTTTATTATCTACAGCTTCAGAGGGTATGCCAAAAGCAAAACAGTTATCCTTTATAGATAAGATTAGAGCAGCTGTTGTTAAGTTTCTATCCAAGATTGGTATAGTAGATAAGAACCTTGTTGATAAGATTAAAACTAGAGAGGACGCCCTAAACTTTATTAACGGTTTTGTTGATGCACTACAGGGACGTGTAGACCCGACAGCTAAGGAAAAGGTATTGGATCAAACCCAACCTTTGACGGATAGCCCTGTTGAGATATCTTCTACAGATGTAAAGACTTCTAGACAGCAGATAAAAACAGAGGGTACCTATATAAAGAAATCCGACCTTGTAGATGTCAAGAAGCTTTTTAGCGACTTCAAAAAGAAAAACAATAGAGAGCCTAACGTTTGGATATGGATGTCTGATCAGCTCAAGAGAGGTAGTTATAACAATAAGAAGACAGGTGTAACAACTAACTTAGAGGGTGGTGTTGGATTCGCTTATGATAAGGATAACAAAGCTAAGAAGATAGCTTGGGCTTCTGGATTAAGTATAAAGACACTAAACGAAAGAGTTGCTAAGGCTGACTTCATTTGGTTTATGGCAGGCTCTGAGAAAAGTAGTTTCAACTTTTCTAAGGGGACAACTAAAACTATTATAGCAGAGATAGAAGCAGGTATGTCTAAGTTAATAGGGCAGACATACAATGGCGTTGAAATAAAAGAAGGTAGCTATGAAGAGTTTACTAAGATAGCTCTAAACATATTAAAGGATGACAAGAGTAAGAAGTGGTCAGCTGTTAAGAGTGCTTTAGAGAAAGGGGTTAAGGTTGTAGACCATCCCATTAGAACAAAGATTGCTTCTGACCTTCTTAATGCTGGCACAACAGTTAAAATGAATCTAGACATACACAAGTTCTTGCACGAGGATCTTGGTGTACCAAAGCTAAACGAATTCCACGAATTAATTAGAGATGAGTTCTTGAAAAAGAATGAATACTCTAATGGAGATATGTCTCTTATAATTAAACCTGAGGGTGTAGAGGCTGAGGCTAATATTCACGACACGTATCCTCACGCTATATTAGGAGAGGTTGTAGGAATGCCTAGTAAAAAGAACTACGTGTTAGACGTAGTTCCTGAGGAAAGTAAAACTGTAATATCTAAGAAGACAGGTCTATCTATTGAAAAGCCGGGTACACCCGTAATGATAAAGACAGCTGTTGGCGATGTTGGTGCTATATACGAGGGTAAAGATTTATCTATAGCTAGAGAACAGATAGACTGGCAGGCTAGCTTGTTCGGTAAGGGTCAGGTAAACCCAGCGATTGTAAACAGGGCTACACCTGTACAAAGTGCAGCACTTGAATTACTACAGGGTAAGATTACCAATGCTGAATACCAAGAAACAGTTCGTATTGCACAACCTATTGAAGCTATCACTAAGTTCTTTCTGCCTGCGTCTACTAAGGATATGGCGGATGCACTTGATAGTAACAAGGGTAAGCTGTTGAACGTAGAGCTAGAAGACGGAACAATTGTAGGCTTACGTTTAGATATTCCTGCATACAAGAATAGAAATATATGGATAGTATCCGTACACGATAAAGGAGCTTCAGGCAAGTCGTTAACCTATGGATCTGTCGCTTGGGCAACCAATGTACAGTTTGGTAGCAATCCTAAAATCGCTGCCTTTATTGCCGCTGGTAAAAATATGGACACCCTTGAAAAGCAAAACAAGAGTACTATTGCTCGTATGCACGGTGAATGGAAAAACTTTGAGGGTAAGACTAAAGAAGAGAAGGATGCTGCAGCTGTCAAGAAAGTTGAGGAGATTGTCGCCATAGAGAACAGCTATCCGGGTGCAGCTCGCAAGGGCTCACCTTGGAGACAGATTGGAATGAACCCATTCCGTCACAGCTACTTCTACGATAGGAGAAATGGTAAGCCTGTAGTAGGAGCAAGTGAAGTGGTTCAGATAGGCGGTTTAGTTTACGCTAAAGATGTATTGTATGCAGACAGAAACGATATGGCGTTTGAGGTGTCTGGATATAAAGACGCTAATGGCGATCCCGTAAGATTCCAATTAGAGCTGGATGATATGGATATTCAGCCTTCGGTATACAAGAAGAATATATTCCAAAAGATTGCTAGCCAATTTGTATGGACAAATATAGAGAAACAAGCTCGTATACTTTTTGAATCTAAAGAAGGGCAGGTAACCCTAGCTGTAAAAGAGGGACGTGAAATATCTAAAAACCTACGCAGGCTAGCTAAAGACAAAGAAACTCTTGATATGATGTCCGATTATATGGAGGGAATTGATAGAACAGCTATTTCTAAAAAGCTAAGCAAGACAAGTAAAGGTGTGAGAATACTAGATTTGTTAAGAGATGCTGATGCTATGGTAGAGTCTTTTGGAAACCAAATAGTAGATGACCCAGCATTTGAGACTTTAGCAACAGAGCTTAAGTTTGCCATAACAAACAACGCTGGTACATACCTTAAAACAAGGTACAGATTCTTTACAGACAAGAAGTATAAGATCAAAGACAAAGCAAGAAAAAAAGCTATACAAGCTGAGCGTGATATGATTGTCGCTAGACAGCTAGCTGTACTCAAGAAAGCAGGATTGAGTGAAGAGGAAATTGATCAAACAATACAAGACTCTATTAGCGATATAAACAAGCAAGCTCACGAGTCTATTGACCTGTATATAAACAAACTAGAAAATATTAAAAAAGCACCTTCGGTAACTGGAGCTGATATTAGAATTCCTAGCTCATCATTTCAGATGAAAAAGGATATCGCTTATCACATACAGGAACTGTTAGGGGTAGAGAAAGACCCGGTGACTAGATTCTCTGCTACAGTACAGGCTCAGGCAAACATACTATATAAAGGACGTATGGTTCAGGGTCTTCTTGATATGTCTCAGGGTGTTTGGGATGAATATATACTAGACTCAGAGCCAGATCCAGCAAAGGCACCTCTATACAAGTTTGTAAAGGACCCTTACTCACCTTTAAATGGTAAGTATGTACACGAGGAGATTATGAACATCTTTGATAGAAAGCCTTTGTATGAGTCTGATAAGGCTTGGCTTCAAGCCTATTTCTCTTTATTGAAGATAGGTCGTAAGTCTAAAGTTATTTGGAACATACCCACTTGGAGAAAGAACCTTACAGGTGGTTGGTATTTTATGCTAGTCAATGGTGTTCTCGCTAATCCTAGAATGTACAAGGATTTAAAAGATCGCCTTACACTAACGGTGAATAGCGATAAGATTATGACTGACCCCCAAACAAAAGCTTGGCTTAAAGTTATGGGTAAAAAAGGTCTACTTGGTGCAAACGTTGATGCACAGCTAATTGGCATTAATGATGCGGCTTATCAGTATATGTATGATGGAGATGAAAAGGCTTATAAAAGAGCTTTTAAAAAGGTATACTCTAGTCTATCTAACTTTGATAAGTTTCTTCAAGAGAAATACTCAGCTGTAGATGACTACACTAAGCTTGTTATCTTCCGTATGGAAGTTGAATCCTTTGCTATGAAGATTTACGGTAAAGAGTATGAAAGCTTAACTGAAGCTCAGAAGGACAGGGTTCACGATGATGCAGCAGAATTTGTGAAACAAAATACACCTACGTTCTCTAGACTTCCTAAGTTCTACGACAAGCTAGCTGTAATACCTATAGTTGGTGACTTCGTGTCGTTCCAGTTTGAATCTATACGTAGTATGTCTAGCAACATTTTAAACGGCGTTGAGGATATGAAGATCGCCATAAATGGCGTAGATAAGAATGGGAACAAACTAAACGAAGAGCAAACAAAAGCATATAAAGCTTCAGCAGGAAAAAGACTTGTGGGTACACTGAGTGCATTGGCACTAAAGTATGCTATGGTTGAAGGATTCCAAGAGTTATTCTTAGACGATGAAGATGAAGAGCTAGCTGAAGATGCTAAAAGAGTGTCTCCAGAATGGATGAAAGGTCAGTCACTAATCGTTAAGTCTATTAAAAAGAATGGTGATGTACGTGTATACAACTACTCCTCTGAAGATCCATACGGGACGGTAGGTGATTTAACCTCTCCAGCAGGATGGGGATCTTTGCTTAATACTTTTATTCGTCCAAACATTGCTGCTGATTATATATTCAGAGCTGTAAAAGGAGAAGACATATATGGTAGAAAGTTGTTTGACAAGTCAGATACCGCTGTTGAAAACGCGCTGGCTTTCCTAGGCTATACAGCTAAGACATTTATTGTTCCACCGTTTATCTCTTCGTCATATAGAGACGTGGTTTCTAAGAATGAAAAGAACGCTATTGATTTATTTACGGAAGGAGAAACAGCTAAAGACTTATCTCTTACCATAGGAGAGAGATCTTTTATGAGGGATTACCAGTATAATATCTTAGATCAATTTAGATACAGTGTAAAAGACATAGCTAGTAATAAGCCATTAAAAGATGCCGGAAATATAGATAAGCGATACAGACACTTGGATTCGGTAAGGGAAGATTACTACGCTATAAAAAGAATTGCTATTTCTAAAGGTAATCCTGAGTTATCTAAAAAGGCTAAAGATATCATTAAGAGAAACTTTGATCAAGAAGAAGAAAGATTCATATTTAATAACTTAAGAAGAAGATGATGAAAAGGTTTGTTTCTATTTTTAAAGACGACAACAGCTGGAACGAGAAAACTATTATAGGCTTTCTTTCCTTTGCTGTAATGGTAGTTGTTATGCTTGCTGATGTTATTAGCGGGGCTTGCGGAAAAGATTTAGTAATTAATGAGTTTACTTACAACAGCTTTGTGATCGTGACTCTAGGTAGCTTTGGTATCTCTGGTATCGAGAAGTTCGCTAAGAAAGCTGAGTAATGGAGCTAGAGGTACTAAGATTTAGCAGTCAAAAAGACAGCACTAATGGTGCGTTGTTTGACGTTAGTGGTGGTAAGCGTAAGTTTCTGTGTTACACACTGGAAGACGAGCATCGCGAAGATAAGATTGCTGGTGAGACTAGAATACCTTCTGGCACGTATAAAATAACACTAAGAACAACAGGCGGATTCCACGGCAGATATACTAAAAAATATGGTGAAATGCACAAAGGAATGTTATGGGTACGTGATGTGCCTGGCTTTGAGTATATCCTTATTCACACTGGTAATACTGACGAACACACTGCTGGGTGTTTACTTCTTGGTGATTCTCAACAGGCAAACTTTGGCTCTAGCGATGGTATGGTTGGCGCGAGTGTTAATGCGTATAAAAGAGTCTATCCTCCAATTGCTAAGGCGTTGGAAGAAGGGCAATCGGTGAGTATAACATATGTAGACTTTGATAGCGTAGGATGAAATGGCTGGTAAAATTAACTCTCGTGCTGTTATTAACGAGTTGCAGCGCTCAATGGCACTTAAAGAAAGCGGTGCACAAGGACCCTACTATTCTGGAAAAAGACACGCTGGTTGTGACGGACACGGTTGTCAGCCCACCTGTGGCTATCACGGATACTGTGATTATGAAGCAACACGACACTATAACACTAGTGAAGGACAGGCTGAGAGTGAACATAGTAAAGGTGAACGACACGATTACTATAGACGCCATATGCGACTCGGATACGATTATTAGTATCGTTGAGGTTCCTTACGACAAGATCGTGTACGTAGAAAAGGAATCGCTGTGGGACAAGATAAAAAACCTAGCTATATATATGGGGCTAGCGTTCTTAGTGTTTAAAATAATAATGAAACAGTTTGACAAATAAGAGAAAGAAGAAGACTCAAATACAACCGAAAGGATCAATAAAATATTGTGAGAACAGACCCGTAGAATGCGACAACAGCTGTTGCAAGGGTAGGAGAAAATGAAAAGACCCCGTAAGGGGTCTAATCATTTCAGAGAGAGGGGGAATTGTAATTTAATACAGTACTAATATAAAGATATCCCTTCTGTTTCTTCAGGTGTGGGACACATACTTTCTAACACTTCCGTCAAAATTTGTTCTCGGTCTTCCACTTTAATTACTCGGTCTACGATGCCATCGCTAATGATATTAACAATGCGAGCCTTAATTCTTTGTCTTGCGTCAAGCTCATTTGATATATCTATATGGTTTTCATCAAAGATTAATCTCCAATCTACCATAGCGTTAGTATAGTCGCTATCACCTAGAGTCATAAAGTTTATAGTATTCTTGCAGCCGTGAATAATTGTGGCGTGGTCCACACCTAACAGATCACCAGTATACTTAAAGGTCATATTGAACTTTTGAGTTAATATTAATCCAAGACAATGTCTCGGCACGACGTATTCTCTCTTTCTCGTCTTCTTCAGCACGTTTATTCCGTGCTTCAACTCGTAATCTAATATCAGCTTGTTTACGAGATCTCTCGATAGCTTTGTTCTTTCTGATCTCATTACGCTTTTTTTCACTCTCTCTTCCATCTTCATCTAGTTTCTCTTTTATTTTATTGAATTTATTTTTAATTCTTTTCTGTATGCTAGTAACCTTAGCACAAGATAGTTCAACTTCTCTAGCTATAATAGGTGTAGTGTAATTATAATTGTATTTAAGCTCAAATACTTTAAACTCTATAGGATTCATTGTACCTTTCATAATCTGTATAATCTTGTCTACAGAATTATCGTACTCTTCAGGTTCTACTACAGCCGTGTGTAAGAACTTATTGTATTCTTCGTAGCCGTCACCATAGGTCAGCTGTGATTCATTATAATATTCTAGCTTATCTGCTGCTCTTTTATCAAAAGAGTTAAGTATTGCGTATCTGAATGTTGTTGTAACATATCCGTATAGATGTTCTTTACTTTCAAACTCCATACCTTTATTATACATTTCTATAACACGCTCCATAGCAATTGAGTTTGCTTTCTCTGCTGCAAAGCCATCTTTAAAGTTGTATCCGTATATTTTTGCTACGTAATGCGTAAACCGCATATCCCGTGGGAAGAAATCCCTAATGTGTCTCTCTGTTAATTTCATTTAATTGGGGTAAAATTAGGGGGACCGTAGCCCCCCCTTTAAATTAAGTTGTGATGGTTTTGTTCAGCGAGCCTTAGCTACCACATCCTTCGCAATCTGGGTTGTCTATAGAACAAGCACTATCGTTTTTTTCTGATGTTGTTAGTTCGTCTACGAAGTCTGCGAAATCGTCGCTTAGATTGAAATCTTGAGCCATCTCTTTGATATTTTTAGTTAAGAAAAAAGTGAACGTGCAAGTTACAAAATAAGTAGGTCGGTAATGTCCTTGCCTTTAGAAATATTATAGTAACCTACAGCCTTTGTGATGAACTGCCGCTGTCTAAATTCAGAGGTTTTCGGCATACCTCTCTCTTCCCACGTAGGCTCTTCTATATCCAGTAATCTAAACGCCCATACACCAATAGGTGTGGAATTTATGTATAGTGGCTTGGTTCCGTGATTAACCGATCTTTCTATTAACGCGTCATACTTTTTCTTCTCTATAAGCAGATCGTCATAGTGTTTTTTACGGCACTTGAGTTCTATATCTACATTATGTTCTAAAGAGTAGCAGTCATATCTAGACATCTTAACCTCTGAAGGAAGTAGGTCGGTAATCACAAACTGCTTGATCAGGTCAAACAGGTGCGATTCATTTACTATTCCTATCTTCCTCATATTGTTCTACAGCTGATTTAATAAGTTCAAGTTCTGTACGGACCACACGCTTGTATGCATTGATCTTGTCTATTACTTGTTCAGTATCTACAAGAGGTCTGCCCTTGTAATCGTGTAGGTCTTCATACAGCTCGGTCATTAAGTCACTGACTCTAGAGGTAGCTGTAAAATAGGATTTACTCACGTGTTGAGTATCCATAACACCGAATGGTAGCTTTGAATTCATCTTTGTTTAGATCTTGGTTAAAGGTTGTCGATTGTGAGAAGAAATACTTCGGAGTGTCGTCCACAACATAACCATCCCCACGTAGATAATCCGCCAAAAACTTGACACAAGTAATAGCATTGTCAACGTCATAGCGACAATTATACTCAACATCAACTTTAAATCTATCCATAGTAAACTTATCGATTCTTTCAAGCTGATCCTTGATGCTTGCGCTGTAGGATTCTTTTTGTTTTTTTCTAATTGACCAATGCTTTCCCGAATACCATTTGTTAAGGCTTGGAGGCTTTGGTAATATGAGTGTAACTTCATTGTAGTCTATCTTCATTTCTACAAAGCTAATACACAGAGTGTTAAATTCCTAACAATTTGTAATATTTATTACACTTCTATTGTAGACTGCATATAACCAAATTCCAAAGGCTTAAATAGTGCTGTAAGTTTTTCTTGAGAATCAAATCCAGTGTTCTCATCATTCATCTTAAAGTAGAATGGTTCATCCCAAGGTGTGGGCTCTCCTCCGGTCTCTGTCTCACGAACCTTACGAACGTGAAACTCAACAGTTCTACGTATGTAGTACTCAGGTGACTGGATTTTTCTATGGAACGTGAGGAACGAATCGGCTCTATTCACGAACTTACCCCCGCCTTCAGTGTCCTCAGCATATGGTGCTACTGGCAGACCATCATCACCTTTACGTCTCTGAGCTTCCGTTACAGCGTGTGTATTTAGCCATACAGCTATATCATTACGCTTGGCGAAAGTCAGGAACTCTGATGCCGCTTCGTAGTGATACTCGTGTGTAGATATTCTGCTACCGTGAGACATTTGTATCTTAAGGCTATTGTATGGATCTATAAAGAATCCTTGATACTTGCCATTCATATGTATCATTTTCTCAGCAAAAATAATCAGGTCTTTATAGCTGTAGACATCTTCATTGCCTATGATGACAAAGTGATTTGACACCCATTTAAAGGAGTTGGCTCTTTCTGTTTGACTCATCTCGTGGATCTTTACACCACATACAAACTCCATAAGTCGCATCTTAATACTGGCTGTTTTATTTTCAGAGGAGTATATAATCCACTTCCAGTTGTGCCGTACAGAGGAGTTAACGATCATATAAAGCGCCATAGTGGTCTTACCTACATTAGAGTGTCCGTTTATAATAAGGAACTCAGGCTTGTATCTAAAATAGTTATCTAGTATTTTATCGCCAGTGTCAAGACCTAGTTTAATGTCTCCATTGGCATAGGAGTCTATCCAAGAAAAATCATCTTTATCATCCGAAAGGAAGCTGTAATCGTTATCAAGTACCAGCATCTCTCTTCGTACCTGATTCTCTTTATTAACCACTTCTGATGGCGGTGTGTCTTTACCTGCCTCTATGCCATCTATGATTGTACTCTTTGCGTGGTTGATGTCCGTTGGATTCTTCTTCTCAATCTCATTGAGCATAATCTCATAGATCTCCTGCTCATCCATACGACCTGCCGTAATATATCCACCTGCAAGATATGCTGCTTTAATAAGCTCTCTATGCTTCTCACCTTCAGGTGCTCTACGTATCATAGATACAATGATAGCCACCTTATTGTAATCAGTACCTTTTGTAGGGGCAACTACAGCTAATTTCTCACGTTCCTCACGAACGGAAACCATACCTGTAAATACCTCTGCATCTTTATTGTAAACAAGATCTTCATCCCAAGACTCATAACAGGCTCTAGACTCGTTGATAGATGTAGAATCTACCTCTACCTCATATTCACGCTCAAAGTGTGCTAGGATAGCTCTATAGTGATCTCTATGGCGATCAGTGTGCTTAATTCTAACAAGAACCTTTAGTCCATTACCTGATGGAGATATCCAACAGGCATAAGTATACTTGTCGCAAGCTATTTGAGACTTTAACGTAGTTACATCAATGTCATCAAAGTCTAGTATGACTAAGCCATTATGCTCTACTAGACCTTCGTCTGCTCTGTAGTCAAACTTACCACTAAATAAGACTACAGGTAACTCTTTCTTAGCTGTCTTGTCCGGTACTGGATTTCCGTGCTGGTCCACCGAGTATAGCCCTCTCACTTTCTCGATTAAGGATTTGCTCCTGCCAGTCTTGATACGCTCCAGTGCTGTTTTCAGCGTAGAGTGGTGTGGGTCCTGAGTGCTCGTTATGTTTTTGAACAGCGTTATTTTCTCCTGCATTCTCTCTTTCTTTAATTAAATTACCTGTGTTGCTATCGTCATCGCAGACTGAGTCCATACTATTTATGTGCTCTTTTCTCTCTATTGCAATGATAAGTAAAGTTATGTACCCGTGCAAGTCATATAAAGTATCTACTGAATCTTTGCCCATCCCTAGACTTTTGAGACGCATAAGCTTGTCGTCCATCCGCGCACCTAAAGACACCACAGCATCTCCGTTTCCAAAGATGCCTAATGGGTTGAGTGCGCTGTCTCCGTACGCCTTGTTCTTCTTTACTAGAAGGTTCTTTGTGTTGTCGCATACTCTTACTATATCATCCTTAGTCATCTAAAGAATCTTTAATGAGTCGGTCAATCTTTTCAGGATCAATGTCTCTGATACGGCGGAGCTTTTGACGCTCCGCTATCTTAGCCTTTTCATATTCTGATCTTGAGCTGTCCTTTCCTAAGTTTTGGAACAGCTGTGCGTTTTGATGGAGTACGCAATCAATGATGTGCTTGTGCTCCTTGTTGTCTAAGTATGCCATATTATTTATTTTTCTTTACTTTATAATAAAAACCGTTGTATCCCATAGCGTGTAATACCGTCTCAGTTAAATGAGCATCTACAGCTCTTTCGTACACTCCTATTATTTCATAACCTTCTGTTATTCTTTTGTTTCTAGATCTATGCTCCCTTAATCTGTTTCTTAACGCATTAGTCATACCCACGTAGTGATGCTCAGGTAGATAGTAAACAGTATAGTGTCCGTCCCAAAATCTTTTAGTTTTGAAATGACCTCTATCTTTACGACATTTCTTACATCCGGCTCTGTATCCATCACCTTTTCTATGAAATTCTGTAAAGGGTTTACTTTCTTTACACCACACACATTCTTGCATTACATCATAATTAAACGTAATCTACGTTGATACTTGCGTATAAGCATTGCATTATTGGTAATTGATTTTTGAATTTCATTAGTCCAACCAAACCTGCTTGCCTGTATAGATAGATTAGTATTGTCAATAACTAGCATATCAAGAAACTTCTGAGTCTCCCTGATGTGTCTCTTTTTCCTTAGATAATTTCTTACCATCTCTTCTCATCTTTAAAATTAAAAAGGTGTTCCATCCCCCTACGAGTACAACACCTAGAATAATGTCAATCATTTCATCCAATCAAAGGTATCTACCCATATCGGGGTCTTATCCCCTACATATGCGTTGAATGTATTGTACTCTAAAAAGTCAACAGCTTCTTCCTCAGGTATGTCATCATCCTTCATCAGGATTTGTATACATAGCTCTCTTGAGTAGACTACTCTCCAGTCGTTAGGTGAGAAGCCTATGATGGCTTCATCAAATCCGTCAGCAAACAACACATCATCAGTGTCCGCATACTGCTCTAAAATATAGTCTTTAATCATAGCGCTCTAATTCTTTTCTTAGCTGTTTAATAGCTTTGCGTTCTCTTCTGATCATATACACCGACATAATCAGTACTAGTACTAGTGTTATCATTACCTGATACTTTTAAATTGAATGTGCTCTAGGTCACATATATAAAAATCCTGCGTGTAGTTATCGTATCTTCTATCTGTTCTTGATACAGTTTTCCAGTGCTTATGCGTATCACCTTTAACAATCGCCATATGTGTTCTATCCTTGTTGAATATCATATAGGCGTATGGCTTTGGAGTTGCGTTATCGTATGCTTTTTTTGCACATACCATAAAGTCCCTAAACGGCCAGTCTTCTGCGCAGGTAAACTGAGCTGATAAGTTCTTCACCTCTATCCTGTTTGATTCTCCTTGGTTGTATACGAATAGATCACCATCATCAACAAAATCCATATAGTTTTGATGCGAGGTGCATTTTCTTAAACCACCTATACGAACATCTAGACCCTTTTGATAAAAGTATAAAGCTGCTGTAAAAACACCCGCAGTGCTATTGTCTAAATGACTAAGAAATTTATTTAGATTATTACTCATCTCTCTTTGGTGTTAAAGGTTTGCGCCATAATTGGATTTTATGCGCCATTTATGCGCCACATCTCCATTTTATGCGCCTATTTTTGTCAAGCATCTTGTGCAGTTTACTTGACATCGTTGGTTATATGTGTTTGCATACAATGTAAAGGTTTTCCCGTTTTTTATATGCTTACACATACAATGTAAAGGTTTGCGCCCGTTTTTTTATGTTTGCGCCTATTTTTCGTTGGTGTAAAAGGTTATAAAGGGAGGGAACGAATAACCATTTCCGTTCTAATTTAAGTTAGTAAAACCCCTCCCTCTATAAATCTCTTTCTATATTCTGTCTCTCAACATACCTGCGCCACATATTAGCAGCCCAAGCTTTTCTCTGTGTCTTGTTAGGGTACACTTTTCTTAACCTCGCATTTGCAATGCGTAGGAATTGTTTCATCTTACTCATAAAGCTTCATTATGTATTTCTTCTAATGTGCTATCTAAGATCTTATCTACACCGCGCTGAATTTGCATCATTATAAACTCATCACCTTTACCCATTTCGTCTAATGCCTCGCGTAAGTGCCTTTCAATCTTTTTTTCTAGATTGTTCATCAGGTTCTTTATGTCGTGTCTATACATCTTTAGACCACGCATCTCATCCATAATCTCTAGGGATGACTGAAGAAGTAATGCTAATTTAACAGCCTTATTAAACTTCTCAAATTCTTTGTCCTCACTCATTATTTCCAATATAAAAATTCGTAATCATCACCAAGCTGTTTTTCCGATTTGTTTACAGCTTTTGATTTTCTCGATTCGGATACCTCTTTGTCCTTTGTACTTGGACCCGTAGTATTCGTCGTTGAGTCTTGCTCTTGTTTTAGCATCCTCCTGAAGTATTTTATTTTGATCCTTGATAACACTTACGATCCAATTGTGTCTCTTGTGCCAGTTTTTGGCTTTAAAGATTGAGATCTCAACCTCCATATAAAAAATAGGGAGGTGAAGCCTAGACCCCACCTCCTTATCTAATACTCTACTAGAATGGTAAACCACCCTCAGAAGTTGTTGGTGCAAACGGGTTGTTTGCGTTACTTGCACTGCCTGCCGGTGCATTACCGCCCGTTGGTTGCCAAGTGTCTAACTCCATATAGAAGTTTCCGTTCTTAGCTTGTTTAACTTCAAGGTTTACCCATCCGTTTTTCTGATTAGCTTGTAAAAAAGCTACTGCTTCATCTACCTTGATAGATTGTTTCCCTACTACGAATTCGGGAGCGTTCGCATTTCTCTTGAATGAGAACCCTTGTGCAAAAATTTTGTCTTGCGTCATTGTAATTAAATTTAATTATTAAACAAATTTACTTTATTCACATTTAATAAACAAATAAAAAGCTAGATTTCTCCGTATATGGCGAAGCTATCCGTCTCTTTACTAGGGTCTTGTAGCCACCGATCAATATTCTCAACGGCACTCCAAAACTTTCTCTTCCCAGACTCCAATATCTGAGGTGATGCTTTATACACAGCTGTAAGGTAAGGCTTAGCCTTTCCCTGAGCCACCCAATAAAATGTATCGGTTCCTGCCACCTGAGTGTAGATGTATGCTTGGATATCGTAATCAAAGCTCTTTACATCGTATCTAAAACCATACACGTTACGTGTAGACTTGCTGTCCGTTACAAAGTCATCTCCTTGAACATCAAAGAATCCCCTCACGGGAACATCTTCAATCCAAGTGTTAAACTCTACCTGAGCCTCACCTTGCAAAAAAGACCTCACGGGTATAAGCTCTCCAGTCTCAGGGTCCATAACCTCTGAAGCATCAAGCCTATTGATCATATCAACAGCCATTTGCCAATCGTCTTCGGATACTTTAGTTCTGCTGTCTTCGTGTGAAGCGACCCACTCTTTGTACCTTTTCGTGGCGCGTGGGTTCTTACCTCCAATCTCTTCAATAATAGAGCTGTCATCTATGACATAAAAGCTGTCGTTTACCTTTTCAGGCTCTAACAACATCATATCATATAGCGATCCAAATGATAGCGCGGGGCTGTCTTTTCTCAGTAACCCTCTAATATATAGTTCAAACAGCTTCATATCTTGCTGTCTGCCACCATCAGCGGCGTACTTTAAAGCTGAGTAAGACAGGTATGGTTTACCTGTCCTCTCAACTAATTTCTTAGCAAATTCCATTAAACGAATTTCTTAAGTGCTTCAACCTGCTTAGGTGAGAACTTGTTGCCGTACTTCTCTAGAACCATCTTAAGTACCATACCTTTTTTATCATCAGGTGTGCTCTTTAGATACTCAATAGATTGTTGGAAGCTGTCATCCTTCTTTGCCGGTGCACTTGTAGGTGCGGTAGCTTTGCCGTGCCCGTTTGTTGCATCAGCATCAGCTGTATCATCAATCAGTAGTAGGTTCCCTAGGGCATATTTCTTACCATACGAACTGGCTGAACCAAAAGCCTGAGGTAACTGCATACCCTTTTGATTGGTGTCTACACCTACAATAGCTTTGGTTAAGATAGACTGATCACTTTCTACATCGTGAATACTAGCTGTAGAAGTTACAACGGGTACACCTGAAGTAATGTCTATGTCTTCGTTTACAAGAAAGTAAACTTTGTACTTGGCGTTAAAGGGTTTTAGTCCCTCTAAGATGTCTTCAGCACTGCGGAAGTTATACTTCCCAAAGCTGTTGTAACGGCTTTTCTTAGCCTTGAATTCTTGCTGTATCGAGGACAGCTTCTCTCCTAAAGTCATATGTATTTAATTTAAATTAGACTCTTAATTGTGTTGCAATATACTAAATGCCAAGCATCTAGACAAGTATAAACTTGTATTTGTTACCACCTTTACATTCAGGTGTTGTGTAGGGGGAGGGGGGTTAAGACCCCCCACTCCCCGACTAATTCTTATAGAGGGTTGATGTTGCTTACAGCTGAATAGCTTTTGGTGATATCTGAGCAGACCTTCAAATCCCCCATAAGGTATAGAACCCTATAGAGGAAAGAGATTAGCTTAAGGTTGACTCATCGCATTCTCCGGCACCCACGAGCAGGAAAGGTATAGGAATCCATCACTCGCTAACACTTTTGTTTGGAGCATTTATACTACAGCTTTTTCCAAAAGCCATAGGTCTCTATCCGGTGTGTACTATTCATCCGGATCATTGGCGAAGCTATCATCAGTAACCATCTCTTCCAAACGCAAGGGCTTTGTTTAGTGTTGCGCCTCAATGCTCAGCAACAAAAAAGACCCTATCA
>Ga0206677_10000154_pt1 | contig 60642 bp, 48 predicted proteins | sample M130m12015metaG_FD_155475 | JGI IMG/M metagenome (GOLD analysis project Ga0206677, IMG submission 155475) | Ammonia-oxidizing marine archaeal communities from Monterey Bay, California, United States - M1 30m 12015 | ecosystem: Environmental > Aquatic > Marine > Intertidal zone | place: USA... | reverse complement strand
GAAATAATTGCGATCATCGCCGCCAAATTTCTGTCCAAAGTCGCGATTATCCTCGGTGTAACGCGCACCGGCACTAACATCAAGCTGCTCAGAAACATGGAAGGTCGCATCACCATAGACACCCCAACCATCATATTCTGCGTCAATATCAACACTGTCGTTACGGGTGCCTATACCCGGGTCTGTGTAAGACGGATCATCGTAATTGTAGTAATAATAAGAGCTACAGTCAGTTACTTCGCCCTCGACATAGTCGGGGTCGCCATCGTACTCAACACTATAGGCAACAGCTAATGTCTGACACATAACGTCTTCGTCAAAGGTCTGATTAAAGCGTGTTTGGATCTCTTCTTCATACATCGAGGCACCAACAAACCAACTGACTGCATCTGTCGCTTTGTTTAAGCGAAATTCCTGACTGAAATACTTTTGATCCTGTATCTGGTTATAGTTGAAGATAAATCGGTCTTCGCCATCAAAGTCTTCTTTATAGTAATAGTTGTGGCCACGAAGACCGGTGATAGACGTCAGACTGTAATCATCGCCCAGGTCTACCTCAACATTTAGTGTTGCACCCCAGACTTCACCTTTATCAACCAGCTCATCACTGTTCATATCAGAGCTAATCTCATTGCGAGCTGCATCTGTGCTGTAAAAAGAGATGCCAGTCTCATCGGGATCAAACACCTGATAGAGCGTTGGCGGGCCCTGACGATCTTCATATTCAAGCATCAATGTGGCAGACACATTGTCATTGTCATAGGCCAGCGAGTAACGCCAGGCGGTATTTTCAATGGCCCCGACTTTTTTGCCATCATTAATATTGGTAACCCAGCCATCTTTTTGATGATGGTATATAGCCATGCGGCTGTCTAAATTATCGCTGATCGGCATGTTGATCACGCCTGTAAATTCAGTATATCCATCTTCGCCTAGACCTAGGTCAATAGAGCCTGACTGCTCATCGCTCGGCTTGGCAGTGGTCACTGCAATTGCACCCGCCGAGGCATTGCGACCAAACAATGTACCCTGGGGACCTTTGACCACTTCGACCATTTCCAGGTCAAAGAAACTTGATAGAGCACCGCCGGTGCGACCTAAATAAATACCGTCCTGATAGACGCCGATTGAAGGCTCAGCACCAACGCCAAAGTCATTGGTACTTATACCGCGCACATTCATTGAATCCAAAAACGAATCATCGGTATCGCCAGAGACGCCTGGCGTTAAAAGTGCTACAGCTTTGGCATCTGAGATCTGTGCCTTGTCAATAAAACTGCCCGTAAACGCCGAGACACTGATTGGAACATCCTGCAATGACTGTTCACGCTTTTGCGTGGTAACAATAATTTCTTCGATCTGTGCTGCACTGAGTTGGCCTACGCCAAAACTAGCTGAGGCCACCGCTACTGAAAGTAATGTCCGACGTACTATTTGAGTTGACTTCATAAATCCCCCGTGAATTTAGTTTACTGGCATCGATGCCACAATTCGGCCTCTTGCCCATTACCTAAAAAACTGTCTAGGTTGCCGAGTCTAGTCCCTTAAAAGCAATTTTACTAATATTGAGTAGTTCTTTTCTATCTAAAATCCATTGAATAAAATCATATACCTGCTGGCAGGGTTTTAATGCTCCTCCAACCCATTTGGGTACATGCTTCTCATGGTATTCTATGGTGAGATACTCGTCTTCTTAGCCCCTCTATACATATACCCTTTTGGGGTGGCAAATTTTTGCTAGGATTTCACTATGAGTATTACAAAAACAACTGAACAGTTGCAATCACTTGACGTGCAACGTCATTTACACCCGTTCACTGACTTTAATAATTATGCCAAAAAGCCCGGTCGAATTATCAGCCGTGCGGAGCATATCTATATTTATGATACTGATGGCACAGAATTCCTCGATGCTATGTCTGGCCTGTGGTGTTGCAGTCTAGGTTACAGCCAGCCGGAAATAGCCGCGGCCGTCAGTGCCCAGTTCCAGCAGCTACCCTACTACAACAATTTTTTTCAGTGCAGCAACGAGCCCGCAGTTGAGCTGGCAGATCGGTTGGTCAAGATGACCCCAGAACAGTTTACCCATGTGTTTTTTACTAATTCTGGCTCTGAGGCTAACGACACTAACATTCGGTTAATTCGCCGCTATTGGGACCTTAAAAATCAGCCCAACAAGCGCATTATTTTAGCTCGCACCAATGCCTACCATGGCAGTACCATCGCCGCAGCTAGCCTCGGCGGATTCAGTTCGGTGCACGACCAGTTTGAAACTCTACCCTATGTACAGCATATTGCCGATCCCAACTGGTACAACAGCGGCGGCGATATGACTGCTCATGAGTTTGGTATTGCTGCAGCTCGAGAATTGGAAAAACGCATTGACCAACTGGGTGAGGAAAATGTCGCAGCATTTATAGCCGAGCCCATTCAGGGTGCAGGTGGTGTGATTGTACCTCCCGATAGCTACTGGCCTGAAGTAAGTCGCATTCTTAAAGAACGCGATATTCTCTTTGTCAGTGACGAGGTAATCTGTGGCTTTGCCCGGACTGGCAGCATGTTTGGCTGTGAGACCTACAACACCGAACCCGACCTAATGACCTTTGCCAAGGCTGTGACCAACGGCTTTCAGCCTTTGGGTGGCGTTATGGTCAGTGATAGGGTTGCCAGCGTGATAACCAGTAGCGGTGGTGAATTTGGCCATGGTTTCACCTATTCAGGGCACCCTATTGCCTGTGCCGCTGCCCTGGCAACTCTGGACATATTAGAGCGCGACAATATTGTTGAGCGGGTTGCTAAGGACGTGGGGCCTTACCTGCAAAAGCGCTGGGCAGAACTCGGCGATCATCCAATTGTGGGCCATACCCGCGGCATAGGTATGATTGGTTCATTAGAGCTGGTACGCAACAAGGTTACCAAAGAGCGCCTTGAGCCAGAGCAGCAAGCCGGTGGTGTCTGCCGTGAATTCTGTATCGATAATGGCTTAGTTATGCGTGCTGTCGGCGATTCGATGATTATTTCGCCACAGCTAATTATGAACCACGAAGAGATTGATACGATGATCGAGCGCGCGACCAAGGCTCTGGACCGAACCGCGCAACATTACTCTGTATAAGTGCAACTTTTTAAATAGGTTTTCGAAATGGTGATGGATTGGGGAAAATTTAACTGGCAGGACGCATTTAATCTCGATGATCAACTCAGTGATGAGGAGCGCATGGTGCGCGACACTGCCGCAGCCTATGCTGAGGAAAAGCTAGCGCCCCGTGTGCGTGACGCGTTTCGCAATGAACAGACCGACCGCGCCATCTTTAATGAGATGGGCGAACTGGGTTTGCTCGGAGCAACCATCGAAGGCTACGGCTGTTCAGGGGTTGGTTATGTCAGCTACGGGCTTATAGCCCGAGAAATTGAACGGGTGGATTCTGGTTATCGCTCGATGATGAGCGTACAGTCGAGTCTGGTTATGTATCCCATCTTCACCTATGGCACTGAGGCACAGCGGGAAAAATATATTGCCAAGCTGGCCAGCGGTGAATGGGTAGGCTGTTTTGGCCTCACTGAGCCAGATGCGGGTTCAGATCCAGGCGGTATGAAAACTCGCGCCAAGACTGTCGACGGTGGCTATCTGCTGTCAGGTAGTAAAATGTGGATTAGCAATTCACCCATCGCCGATGTCTTTGTGGTCTGGGCAAAAACCGATGATGGCATTATTCGCGGCTTTATTCTCGATAAAGGAATGCCAGGACTGTCGGCACCCAAAATCGAAGGGAAACTGGCACTACGCGCCTCTATTACTGGTGAGATTGTGATGAATGAGGTGTTTGTGCCAGAAGAACAGCTTATGCCTAATGTACAGGGCTTAAAAGGGCCATTTGGCTGCCTCAATGCCGCTCGCTACGGAATCAGCTGGGGCGCACTAGGCGCCGCCGAAAGCTGTTGGTTCGCCGCTCGTCAATACTGCATGGATCGTGTTCAGTTCAATCGCCCATTAGCTGCCAATCAGCTTATTCAGATGAAGCTAGCCACCATGCAAACTGATATCAGCCTTGGTTTACAGGGCTCCCTGCGCGCTGGCAGACTCAAAGAGCAGGGTAATCTAGCGCCAGAATTGATCTCGCTACTAAAACGCAACAACTGTAGTAAGGCCCTTGATATTGCCCGTATGGCCAGAGACATGCACGGCGGCAATGGTATCTCAGATGAGTACCCGATAATGCGACATATGCTCAATCTAGAGGTAGTCAATACCTATGAGGGTACGGCAGATATTCATGCCTTAATTCTAGGCCGTGCACAAACCGGCATTCCAGCCTTCGGGTAACCAGCATGTCGGGTCCATTGGCAGGCTATAAAGTGTTGGATATGAGCCGCATTCTGGCAGGCCCTTGGGCCGGCCAGTTATTGGCCGATATGGGCGCCGAAGTAATCAAAATTGAAAAACCGGTGGTCGGTGATGACACCCGTCACTGGGGACCGCCATATCTTAAAGACACCGCCGGCAATAGCACGGAGGATGCAGCCTATTATTTCTGTGCTAATCGCGGGAAAAAGTCGGTAACTGTCGATATTACCCAGACTGAGGGACAGGCAATTATTCGACAACTGGCTGCTCAAACCGATGTTCTAATCGAAAATTATAAGGTCGGCGGCCTTAAAAAATATAACCTCGATTACGAATCTTTAAGCGCCATTAACCCAAGGTTAGTGTACTGCTCGATTACCGGTTTTGGCCAAACCGGGCCCTATGCTGACCGACCCGGTTATGACTTTTTAATCCAGGGTATGGGCGGTTTAATGAGTATTACCGGCGAAGCCACAGACAATAATGGTAATGGCGGGCCTGTCAGGACTGGAGTTGCTGTCACCGACCTATTTAGCGGTATGTATGCAGCCAATGCCATTCAAGGCGCTCTGCTTGAGCGGCACAGCTCTGATTTAGGGCAGCACATTGACATTGCATTACTCGATGTTCAGGCAGCCGTGCTGGCTAATCAAGCGACTAACTATTTAATTGGTGGTGAGGTACCTGGAAGAATTGGTAACTCTCACCCCAATATCGTGCCCTATCAGGCCTTTGCTACGCGAGATGGACACCTAATTCTCGCAGTGGGCAATGATGCTCAGTTTCAACGATTTTGCGATGTAATTGGGGAGCCACAGCTTGCCTTAGACAGCCGCTATGTCAGCAATCGAATGCGGGTGGAAAATCGAGAGACTCTGTGCCGGCAGATTAGCGAGTTTCTAAAAACCCACGACACTAGGGACTGGTTGCAACGGTTTGAAGACAATCACATACCCTGCGGACCCATTAACAGCATTGACCAGGTCTTTGATCACCCACAGATAGTGGCTCGCAAGATGCAGATTTCGATAATAGATGAACGCGCCGGAGAAGTCGCAGGGGTAGCCAATCCAATCAACTATAGTCGGTCAATCATTGACTATGCCGTGCCACCACCTCAACTAGGCAGTAGCACGGAGTCAATCCTGGGGGAATACTTGGAATACTCGGCGCTAGAGATAAGCGAACTACGCAATAAATCTATTATCTGAACACTAATCAACCATGCGCATTATGGGTACTGGAAAGCCATTAAAATCACAGGCACAGGTCGTACAGTAAGCGCCCAAATTGGGCATAAAAATAATGTCCTCTGCCTCCGTATTAGCTGGCAGTCTGTGTTTGCCCATGACATCAATCGAATCACAGGTTGGACCTGCCATAGTCCAGACTCCCGCCTCGCCGGTACGTTGACTAACCAGTGTCGCTGGGAAGTTTTGAGACAGCTCCATGAGACCACCATAGACGCCGGAGTCCAAATAAACCCACCGGCCGCTGTCTCGCGTAGCTGTGCCCACCACCTGGGAAATAAGACAACCGGCAGATCCCACCAAATAGCGACCGGGCTCAGCCATTACCTGAATGCTGTCTGGCAGTGTATCCAGTTCTGGGTTAATCACGGCGGCGATATCCTCAATACTGGGCTCTTGCCCGGTAAACTGCAGTGGGTATCCACCTCCCAGATTCAATAACTCAGGGTTAAACCCCCGAGCGATCAGCCGATTAAATATATCTTTAGCGGCACGAATACCCTCAACCCAATTATTAATATTGGTGCACTGAGACCCCACATGAAAGGTAACGCCGCTAAGTTGCATACCCAGTTTTTTACAGACTTCTATAAGCGTCTCCACTCCTTGAGGACTGGCGCCAAACTTGCCTGCTAAGGGCCAACTAGACCCCTCATTACTAACTGCAATTCGCAAGTACAGCTTTGCGTCTGGCTTAATGCGGGCAATCTTTTCAACTTCCTCAGGTGTATCTACGCAGTACCAGACAATGCCATTGGCGGCAGCGTGCTTAATAGAGGCTGGCGACTTGATGGGGTTGGAATAAAAAACTGTTTCCATATTTACATCCAGAGCTAGCATCGCATCAATTTCGGCAATTGAGGCGACTTCAAAACAGGTGCCCTGGTCGCGGAAAATACTCAGAATATCTAGATCAGGATTGGCTTTAACCGCAAAGTGCGGTCGCACCCTAGGCAGGGCAGCCATAAAGCGTTGGGCATTTCGTTGAAGGCGAGCTCTGGACATCACTAGCATTGGTTGTTGATAATTTTTTGCAAAGGCCGCGGTATATGCTATTTGCTCGCGAGCATCTTCCTCGGCGATTAACCGGCGCTCGGTTTGGACTAATGTGGGTAACGGAGTTGCAGCTAAATCAGTCATTTCGCACCTATGGTCAGAAGTACCTAAAGGCATTCATTTTAAAGCCCATAAGTGTCAATTTGTATTTACATTCCTCACAATTTGCTTATTATATTACTTCATTTTGTATCTAATGATGACATTTTGCTATGAAACACCAACAACAACTACTTAACTTACTGAAAGAAAATAGCCGCCGCACCATATCTGACCTAGCCAGTGAATTAGGGTTAAGCCGAGCAACAGTGCAGCAAAGTATGGAGAGACTTGAACATACAGGGGTTATTCAAGGCTATACAATCAGGGTCAATCCCCACTTCGAGCAGCAGCAAGTTAGCGCTTATATCATGATCTCGGTAGTGGCGAAAAAGACCGCCGAGATTGTCAGGCAGCTAAATAAACATCCACAGCTTGATATGCTCTGTACCATAAGCGGTCAATATGACCTGATGGCTCAGGTGACCGAGTCCACCACCGAGGCCCTAGATCTTATTATTGATGCCATAGCTACTCTCGATGGCGTAGAAAAAACTCTGAGTCACATTGTCTTATCGAGAAAGGTAGCTAGATAGGGGCAAGGCTGTTACCTTAACTTCTTCAATAATCGTCCTATAATAAAAACATCCTATGAACAAACTAATCAAAAAACCAACACTGCTAGATGCATTGATTCCCGTTTTCCTGCTGATCACCATGCTCGGCAGCCTAGTTTATGTGTTTGGTGATGGATCTGCTGGCCCCAATCAGGTCGCACTTATGCTAGCAGCGTCGGCCGCCGCCATGATCGGGATCAAAAATGGCTGGAGTTGGAAGGAAATCGAACGCAGCATGATCGACACGATTAGTGTGTCGATGCATGCGATTCTTATTTTATTGATGGTTGGCGCATTGATTGGTAGCTGGATACTGTCAGGTACAGTGCCTACCATGATCTATTATGGCGTTGAGTTAATGTCTCCGGACTACTTTTATATGACAGCCTGCTTGGTCTGCGCGCTGATTGGTTTTAGCATCGGTAGCTCTTGGACAGTGGCTGGAACACTGGGTATTGGTCTGATAAGCATTGCTGCAACATTGAATTTGTCACTGCCGATAAGTGCAGGTGCGATTATTTCCGGTGCCTATTTTGGCGATAAACTATCACCTCTTTCCGACACCACTAATCTTGCAGCTGCAGTAACCAGCACCAACCTTTTTGACCACATTCAGCACATGCTGTGGACCACCATGCCCAGCTTTTTTATCACACTAATAATATTTTATGTACTAGGCTTTGGTAGCAGTGCCAACTTGGTGGTAGAGGACATAGTCATCTTACAGGGTCAGTTGGAGCAATCCTTTTTGATTAACCCGCTGATGCTCGCGCCACTAATTTTATTACTGGGTATGGCAGTGAAAAAGTTGCCGGCGCTACCAACATTAATTTGCGGCACTATCGTAGGCTGTCTGTTCGCTGTTGTTTTTCAGTGGGATGTGGTTATTGCACTGGCAGACAACCCTGACCTAATTGCCATCGCCGCCATATTTAAAGGCCTCTTCCATGCCATGTTCCTAGGCTACAGTTCGGTGACAGGCAATGCCGACCTTGATGCTCTGCTGTCCAAGGGTGGCATGAACAGCATGCTAAATACCGTAGGCCTGATTATTAATGCCATGGCATTTGGTGGAGCAATGTCTCGCACTGGACTGCTCGAGCGCTTAGTAGAAGCCGCACTGAGCCGAGTCAGATCTGCTGGCGGTTTAATTACTGCAACAGTGGGCACCTGCATTGGCACCAATGTTCTGGCCGCTGATCAATATCTAGCAGTTGCAGTTCCTGGGCAGATGTTTGTTAAATCCTATGAGGAGCGTAATCTCAGCCCACTCAACCTATCCCGCACACTAGAGGACTCAGGCACATTAACCGGTGCACTAATCCCTTGGAATACCTGCGGTGCCTATATGTCGGCCACCCTTGGAGTAAGCACAATGCTTTACGCTCCCTATGCTTTCTTTAACCTGCTATGTCCGATCATTGCCATTATCTATGGCTTTTGGAAGATTGCCTTGCCTCCAATAGATGCTCAGGCAAGCGACCAGGATACCGCAACTAATAACGAATGAAAAAAATACTGACAGGGATGCTGATAACCGCCTGTGCACTATGGGCAACGACTATTTTTGCACAGGCCACCTTTGATGGTGAGCGCGCCCTAGCTCATATTGTCAGTCAGGTCTCCTTTGGACCACGGGAGCCAGATAATCCGGACGCAAAACAAAAGACCATAAGTTATATTGAGCAGGAATTAGCACCGTTTACCAAGCGAATAACCATTCAGCGTTTCAACTATGCGGGGCTGTCAGGTGCCAATCTGTGGGCCACTATTAATGGTACTTCAGCTACCGACAGTGGGCGAATAATGCTCGGAGCTCACTGGGACACGCGCCCGCAAGCCGATAAAGATCGCGATCACGAACAGCGCAAAAAGCCGATTTCTGGTGCCAATGACGGCGGCTCAGGAGTGGCCGCACTGCTCGAACTGGCGCGCGTTTTTGCCCTCGCTCCGCCGCCAGTTACAGTTGATTTTGTGTTTTTTGATTTAGAGGATATGGGCCATATTGATGACCTTCCCTATTCCATCGGCGCCAGCGAGTTTGTTGCCAAAAATCCGTCTTACCGCCCCAGTGCTGGGATTATTTTAGACATGGTGTGCGCAGACAACTTATCCATTCCACGAGAGGTGTATTCGCAATCCCTAGCAGGCGAGGTAATGGACACAATATGGACTATTGCCAAGCAACAAAACAGCACAGTTTTTAAAGACAGCCCAGGCATCCGTATCATAGATGACCACCTGGCTTTTTTAAGAGCAGGTATCAAGGTGGTTGATTTAATTCATTACCCTTTTCCAGATCACTGGCATACTAGTGCTGATACAGTAGACAAATGCAGTGGCGATAGCTTGCAACAGGTGGGCGATGTGGTGCAGCAATTCATCGCCACCTATAATCCCAAGGAGTTATTTGATTATGATTAAACTAATTCTCGCGGCCCTAGTCGCAACACTACTATCTTCGCTTAGCAGCGCCGACGACCTGGAACTGTCCATTAAAAATGATTATCGAGATCGCCTCGCTGCGATGTTCCAGGATTTTCATAGAAACCCCGAACTGAGCACTGTTGAGTTCAAAACTGCTAAAAAGCTAGCCGACGCCCTCCGTCGCAGTGGTTTTACGGTTACCGAGAATGTCGGCGGCACAGGTGTTGTGGCACTATTAAAAAATGGTCCCGGCCCATTAGTGATGATGCGCGGCGACATGGATGGCTTACCTCTAAAAGAAAAATCTGGACTTGCATACGCCTCTAATGCCATGCAAAAAGACCCTTTAAGTGGCCGTCAGGTACCGGTAATGCATGCCTGCGGCCACGATGTCCATATTACTAGTCTTATCGGTACCGCCAAACAGATGGCCGAGCGCCTAGATCAATGGTCGGGTACTCTAATGCTAATAGGACAACCAGCAGAAGAGCGATTGATGGGCGCCAGGGGCATGATGGACGATAACCTATGGCAACGTTTTGGCAAACCAGATTACGCTTTAGCATTCCATGTTTCTGCCGGATTGCCAGCAGGACTAGTCAATGTTCAGGAGGGCGCTCCCTTCGCAGGCGCTGACACAGTAGACATCATTATTCATGGTGTGGGGGCTCACGGGGCCTCGCCCCATTCAGGTAAAGACCCAGTACTACTAGGTAGTCAGATTGTTGTTGCCCTGCAAACACTAGTAGCGCGGGAGCTACCGCCTCGCCAACCCGGCGTTGTTACCGTAGGCTCTTTTCACAGCGGTACAAAACACAATATTATTTCCGATCGAGCTCACCTGCAGCTAACGGTCCGCAACACTGATATTGCAACCCGCGACACATTGTTAGCCGGTATTGAACGGATTGCTCTAAACCTTGGTCGGGCCGCCGGCTTACCCGACGACAAGCTGCCCCAGGTTATTGTCTCTGCAGAAAGCACTCCCCCCACCGTCAACAATGATCAGTTAGTGCGCCGCTTAAAGAAGGTTTGGGTCGCCGCCCTAGGAAGCGATAACGTAGTGTCACTATCATCCCAAAGCATGGGCGCCGAAGATTTCCCCTACTTCACCACAGATCCGGAGATTGCCAGTGTTTACTTTTCCGTAGGTGGCTCCAGCGCGGAGGATCTAAGTGCGGCTACGGAGGGCGGCCCAGCAATCCCCTCCCATCACAGCCCACTGTTTAAGATTGAACCACAGCCAGCTGTTATCAGTGGTGTGCATGCAACAGTCAGCGCTCTGTTCAATTTAATGCCAGTAAATTAAATCCTATGCTCAGAGTAAGTGAAGTAAAACTGCCTCTTGACCACACAGAGGCGCAGTTGCCTGAGGCAATAATAAATATACTTGGCATAAATGCCGAGCAGCTAGTGGATTTTAGTATTTTCAAACGCAGCTATGACGCTCGTAAAAAGGGTCAGATACTGCTTATATATCAAGTTGATGCGGTACTTACCGAGGGCGCGGAAGCCACTGTTCTCGCCATCAGCCCAAGTCTGCCCAGAGTTAGTCCCAGTCCCGATACCAACTATAAATTTGTCGCCCAGGCATGTGCTGACTTTCCAGCGGCCAATCAGCAGCGCCCCATTATTATTGGCTTTGGACCCTGCGGTATTTTGGCCGCGCTGGTACTGGCGCAGATGGGGCTCAAACCTATTGTCGTCGAACGCGGCCAAGAGGTGCGCCAGCGCACTCAAGACACTTGGGGTTTTTGGCGCAAACGCAAACTCAACGCTGAATCAAATGTGCAATTCGGTGAAGGTGGTGCAGGCACATTCTCCGATGGCAAACTATGGAGTCAGGTTAAAGATCGTCGTCATTTAGGGCGTAAAGTTTTAACTGAGTTTGTGATCGCTGGTGCACCAGAGGAGATTCTCACCGAGAGTAGGCCCCACATTGGCACCTTTAAACTGGTCAGCATGGTCGAGAATATGCGCGCCGAGATTATTCGCCTTGGTGGTGAAATTCGGTTTGATCAAAAGGTTGAGGCTGTACATCGAGAAAATGACTCTGATGACAATCAGGCAAACAGCAGAGCCCAGATCACCGGCATCAGATTAACAAGCGGTGAAATCCTGCACAGTCGCCATATTATTCTGGCCATCGGTCACAGTGCCCGAGATAGCTTTCAGATGCTGCTTGATCATGGTGTCTATATTGAAGCCAAGCCATTTTCAATTGGCTATCGCATTGAACACCCCCAGTCGACTATTGATCGGGCTCGGTTTGGCGCTCAAGCGGGACATCCTATTTTGGGCGCGGCAGAATACAAACTAGTACACCATTGTAAGAGTGGTCGCAGTGTTTACAGCTTCTGCATGTGCCCTGGGGGCACAGTGGTGGCGGCCACGTCAGAGGAGGGTCGCGTGGTCACTAATGGCATGTCTCAGTATTCTCGCAATGAGCGCAATGCCAACGCAGCCATTGTAGTGGGTATAGACCCCGCACAAGATTTTCCTGAACACCCCTTGGCCGGTATTGATTTACAGCGTGAGCTAGAGTCACTGGCTTATGAACTTGGCGGCAGAAATTACAATGCACCAGCTCAGCTAGTCGGCGATTTTCTAAAAGGAAGGCCATCGACGGCGTTGGGAGAGGTAATGCCCTCTTATAAACCGGGCATTACACTGGGTGACCTGTCTAAGGCATTGCCAGAATTTGCAGTGACTGCCATCCGCGAGGCAATACCAGAATTTGATCGGCAGATAAAAGGCTATGCCATGGCAGATGCCATTCTCACGGGAGTGGAAACTCGCACATCAGCACCCGTGTGCATCAAGCGCGACAGAGATTATCAAAGTGTGAACACTACTGGCCTCTATCCAGCTGGTGAGGGTGCCGGCTACGCTGGCGGCATTCTATCGGCGGCAATCGATGGTATTAAGGTCGCCGAGGCCCTAGCATTAGATATTCTCAAAGCACCGCGCGCAGAGAGCTGAGGCAGAAATCAACGTTTTTCTGATTGCTGGCATGTCCCATCAAGCCAATACGCCAAACTCTGCCCGCCAGAGATCCCAGTCCTGCGCCAATTTCAAGATCGAATTCATTGAGCAGACGACTGCGCACTGAGGCATCGTCGACACCCTCGGGAATAGTCACCGTATTGAGCTGTGGTAGGCGATCCTTTTCAGGCACTAAAAAACCAATACCCATTTCTTCTAAGCCAGCGCGCAACGACAAATGATTGCGCTGATGACGAGCCCAAGAGTTTTCCAATCCCTCCTCCCGCACAATTACCAGAGACTCATGTAAACCATAGAGGCAGTTAACTGGTGCCGTGTGATGGTAAGCGCGCTTGCCCTCACCGCCCCAATAGCCCATGACCAAATTCAAATCGAGAAACCAGCTCTGAACTTTGCTACTGCGTTGCCGGATTTTCTCCGCGGCCCGTTCGTTAAAACTCACCGGTGATAGACCAGGAGGAGCCGACAGACATTTTTGGGAACCAGAATAAATAGCGTCAATATTCCAGTCATCAACCAGCAATGGCGTACCCGTTAAGCTAGTCACTGCATCAACAATCGTTAAACAGCCATGTCTATGAGCTAAATCAACCAGCGTTTTAGCATCAGATTGGGCACCAGTAGAGGTCTCGGCATGGACAAAGGCCACCAAAACAGCATCAGGATTAGCCTCCAGTGCAGACTCTACCTTAGCGGGATCAATCGCAGAGCCCCAGTCATCTTGGACCATAACTGCAATACCACCACAGCGCTCAACATTCTCCTGCATACGGCCACCAAAAACGCCATTTTGACAGACAATGACCTTGTCGCCGGGCTCAACTAGGTTAGCAAAACAACATTCCATACCAGCAGATCCAGGAGCGGAAACTGCGAATGTGAGCTCGTTATTGGTTTGAAACACATATTGCAGTAGTGTTTTAACCTCATCCATCATCCCAATAAAGGCCGGGTCTAAATGGCCTAGAGTTGGCCGTGCCATAGCCTGAAGTACTCGCTCACTTACATCAGAGGGCCCAGGCCCCATAAGTGTTCGACGGGGCGGTTGGAAAGAGGTAATGCTCATAATCTAATCCTGCAATAGCGAAGTTCTAAGGTTGCGCGTCAGCTACAATGCCGCTGAGTTTAAGCTGTGCAATACGAGCCCTATCCAGACCTATGCTTTGCAGAACTTCATCAGTGTGGGAACCCATTTCTGGCCCCGGCCATTCCGTACCCCCGGGGGTACCCTGTAACTTCGGCATAATGGCGGGGATTTTAAGAGGCTCACCGTTAATTTCAACCTGCTCAAATAATTCTCGGTATTTGAAATGTGTATCTTCCATCATATCAGCGGCATTGTAGACAGGGCCACAGGGCACTCGATTATCCTCCAATATGGTCATTGCCTCGGCGAGCGGTAAACTAGCGCACCAAGCAGCCAAAACCTCGTCGAGCTCAGCCTCGTGTATCACTCGATCGGAATTGGTGGCGTATTTCTCGTCAGTAGCCATATCTGTTCTGCCCACCGCTGTCATTAAGCGAGCAAAGATCGAGTCACCATTACCACCGATGACCAAAAATTTACCATCGCCACATTTATAGGTGTTGGTAGGTACTATGCCGGTTACTGTCGTTCCTGAAGGTTGACGCACAACCCCAGCGCCGTCATATTCGGGAATCACTGCTTCAAGCAGGTTAAACATTGACTCATAGAGCGCCACATCAACTACCTGACCGCCCTCTTTATTATCCTTAATCGCCTCATCTCGTGAGCGCAGAGCCATGAGTATGCCAATCACAGCATGTAATCCAGACACCGTATCACCAATACTTAAGTTTGGCCGCACCGGGGCCTCATCTGGATAGCCATTCACATAGCGAAAACCGCTTATGGCCTCGCATGCCGAGGCAAAGCCAGCTTTCTCGGAATAGGGCCCAGTTTGACCATAGCCAGAAATGCGTGCATAGATAAGGTTAGGGTTATCAGCTCTGAGACTGGCGGGGTCAAGACCCCATTGTTCTAAAACACCAGGGCGGAAATTCTCGACCACAATATCCGCGCTCTTGAGCAGATCTTTAACCAGTTCACGACCCTCCGTGGTCTTTAAATTGAGCGAGATACATTTTTTATTGCGACCAAGACTCCGCCACCAAAGCGATGTGCCATCTTTGACCTCACGCCAGTTTCGAATTGGGTCGCCGCCTGGGGGCTCTACCTTGATAACCTCGGCGCCAAAGTATCCAAGCATACACCCAGCGAAAGGGCCAGCCAAAAGCTGCCCCAACTCAATGACTCTTAATCCCTGTAATGGTTTACTCATTTTTATCCCGACTTATTGCTATAGAAAGACCGAGATTTTAGCACTCGAATGTGTAAACTAGGATAAGGATTAGAATAATTCGGAGTAAAACACTGCATTTTGCAGTCAAAATGTTAGCATTCGATTAAAACCTTGAGAAATTGCGTTTCAAATGACTCGCCACGGAACCGGCTACACACTGACTACTCTATTTTTTAGAGTTCAACTAGGAGCCGTTTATGCGTGCCAATAACAAACAACTAAAAAAGGAATTAACCTCAATACATAGGATAATTAAAACTTCGGTACTATTTGTAGCAGTAACCGTAAATCCGATTTCTTACTCGCAAACTGCCGCAGAACAGGAACTCATCTCAGACCCAGTAGCCGACTATATGGACGCTATAGAAGATATTGAAGCCGGGCACAGCGCCTACTCAACTGAATTAGCGGACCTGTATCTAGGCCTTGGCAAATCACTTCATACAAAACGAGAGTACCAAAATGCGCGAAGAGCCTTTCAGCAGGGCATGCAAATTGAGCGGGTGAACTATGGTCTCAATAGCCTTACTCAAGCACCCTATCTGGTATCTATTGCCGACACAGAGAGTGATCTAGGTAATTGGGAGGAGTCCCAAAAAGCGCTGGATAATCTCTATGTCATCAACGCCAAGGAATATGGTGAAAACGATTTGCGCATGTTACCTGTCCTTGATCAGCTGCTAGACTGGTATATGGACAGTTACAAAGAGCGAACGCCGAAAGGAGGTTACTCCAATTTGGTTATGTCTGAACGTATTGCCGCTCGCATTTATGACGTTATCGCGACAGGCATGCCGTTGGATGATCCGCAGACACCGGATCGTTATCGTCGCCTAGGCTATTTACAGTTTTTTATTGCCAACCATATTAAACAGCACGGAGAGCCTACAGAATCTGGCCTGACTATATCTATGGCTGGTTCGACAGGAAGTCGCCGCGATGCCACCACCTCTCATCTGCACTTTCAACGTGGCAAACAGGCATTAGAAAAAGTTATTGAGTCCTTGATCGAGCAATCGGACAGTACTGAAGTCGATCACGCATTAGCTATAGCCGAACTGGGAGACTGGTATCTAATTTTTGGGCAAAGACACTCTGCAGCCGAGACCTATCAACTAGCATCTGACGTGTTGGAAACAGCAGGCAATCCAGAACAGGCGCGAGCAGAACTATTTAGCACTCCCAGGATGATCAGTTTTAATATGGACAAAGAGGTTCAGCACAAGAGCGACCCTAAAGAGTCGCAACTTGAACTATCCATGCTTATATCGCCCTATGGTGTGCCGGTCGAAATAGAGGTTGCCAACGCACCTCAAGCGCTCACTGACAAAATGCTACGCGATGTGCGCAGAGAGTTGCGCGACAAACGTTTTCGGCCCAAGTTAGTCGACGGGCTTGCCGCAGAGGCATCTCTCAGCATGATGTATGATCAACCAACACCAAAGGGTTAAAACAGCTATGGAGCCACTAAATACAACTGCAGAGCAATCTTTACTAGTTAAGCTTGCCACCGTGCTTGTGCTGGCATCATTGCTCGGAGCCTGCCAAATGCCCTCTCCAATGAGTTCATCTGGACAGTCCGTACCCTCTGGTTCATCTGGCTCGTCAGGTGGCGGTATGCCTGCTCCCCCAACGGGCGGGGCCCCTTCATCCCCAGGCGCTCCATCAGATCCTGCTGGCGGGGCCTCGTCGAGCAGCGATAGCAACGGAGATCAGCAGCAAAGCGGTGGTGGCGACTCAGGGGGTGAGGGTCAGCAGGGAGAGAGTGTAGAGGGTCTTGATGCCGAACTGGATGCCTCTTTAGAGGGTTTTGATGACAGCATGTCAAGTGGCTCATCCTCTGGTTCTGATGAAATCGATATACTCAGCCCAAGAGGGTCAACTAGAGTTACTGATAACAGTGATGAACCTTTGTTTGAGGAGGCCGATAGCGGCACCCCAGAACAGGGCAATGAAGCCATCGAACAGGCCGCGCAAAATGGGCCTGAGGGACAGGATGGCTCTGAAGGTGCCGCCAACGCATCTGCATCAGAAACCACGGGTTCCAGAGGCGGCGCACAACAACAGGCAGATGCTGCGGTGATACCTGTTCCAGACGATATCGGGGATGGTCAGGGCGACGATATTGTTCTGCGTCAAATACGCGATGCAGCAATGAAGGAAACAGATCCTGCCCTCAGGGAACGACTCTGGGATGAGTATCGACGAATAAAAGATCAATAACACAGGCCAGAAAATAGCTATTATGGAAAAGACACAGAGCATTCGAACTACGGGTACAGCGGCCTTTTTGGCTGCGCTGCTATTTGCCTCTACCATACTTGGATCGCCCCCAGCCCTGGCAGCCTTAGACAAGATAACATCCTCGACCGCTATAGCCTTAAATACACCATCTGCACCGATGGCAGAGGCGGCTCTTGTTGATGTGGGTATTGCTACGTTTAATGACGGCTTATACCTAACCGATGAGGATGATACTGTTTTCCCCGAGGTACGTTTCGCCGAGGCAATTTACTTTTCTAACCAATTAGCCAAAGTAATGGAAAAGAGCGGCGCCTGGGGCGCCATTCGAGTAATTCCAAGCACAGATGTTGTTATGGACGTTTACATCACCGGCATCATATTGCAGTCCGATGGCGAAACCATGAATTTGCAAATCACGGTTGCGGATACAAGTGGTAAAAAATGGTTCAGTAAAAAGTACCGCCATACCACTGGCAAATACGCCTATGATCGCCGCTTAAAGAGCATGGGCGATCCTTTCGAGAACTTATTTGTGCGCATTGCTAATGATGTCCTGGCCTACCGTGAAAAGCTGAACGAAAACCAGGCTATAGAACTGCGCACTATATCTGAACTGCGCTTTGCCAAAAGCTTCTCGCCCGAGGCCTTTGATGAGTACGTCACCGAAAAGCGCGACGGCACATTAGCTATTGTGCGCCTGCCTGCAGACAATGACAGCCTTCTACGGCGAGTGCGCAAGATTCGCGAGCGCGACTACCTGTACATAGATACCATGCAAGATTACTACGATGGATTTTCGCAACAGATGCATCTTGCCTACCAGGACTTTAGACGTGCCTCTCACGACTCAGTGGTAAAGGCACGTCAACTCAATAGCCAAGGCAATCGCCGAATTATTGCCGGTCTAGGATCTATCTTAGCTGGCATCTATGGTCGCTCTCAGGCTGACACTCGCATGGCTAGCGATGCCAGCACCGCCACCGCCGCGGTCGGTGGCTATATTGTAAAATCTGGCCTCGAAAAGAAACAGCAATCAGCCGTTTACAACGAGTCGGTAGCAGAGATGGGGTCGTCTTTAGAAGCCGAGATCGCCCCTCAAGTCATAGAACTTGAAGACCGCACAGTAACTCTCACAGGCACAGTCGAGGTACAATATGAGCAGTGGCAATCTCTACTCCAGAAAATATATAAACAGGAGCGTGGCACTCTATAAATTCGACCATTATGGATAATCAGTCACCCACATCTCAATCAGAACAACGGGGTAAGCAAAAGCTTATTATCATCCTGTTATTAGCCCTGGCTGCCGCTGTTATCTTGCTGTTGCCAGCTATGGTCACTGAACCCTGGATAGCCGATCCCAGTGCCTCAATCACAGCAGTGTCCAAACCGATTGTCAGCCCTTCAACGGCAGCAGAAAAAACTAAGTACCGGCAGGATTCTCAGACTACGTTGGCACAGATTATTGCCGTAACAGACCGTCTAGAAAACCAGACTGTTGAACGCTGGGCAGAATTCGAATTTCGTCAGGCCAAAGCATTAATTGCTCAGGGAGACGCGCAGTACGGTTATGGCGAATACCTTGAGTCACTGACAAGTTTTCAACAATCACTAAGCCAATTAAATAGTATTGAAAAGCTTGGTCAGACCACACTAACCAAAGCACTTGCAGATGGTCTAACCGCCATTGAAAATGCCACTTCAACAGATATTCCAGTTGCCAGCGCCGCCGCCAGCCTCGCCATGGCAATAGCACCCGAAAATAACCAGTCCCAGCAACTCGAATTACGCGCCAATACTCTGCCCGAGGTCGTGAAGCTACTACAGGCGGCCGACGAGCTCTTGGCCAACAACAAGCTCAATGCCGCTGCAGACACCTATCGACGAGCATTGCGCCTAGATGGTCAACATCGCCTGGTTGCGGCGGCACTGGATTCAACCAAACAGGCCATTATTGAAAAGCGTTTTCGCAGTGCCATGAGCCTCGGCTATCGTGCCCTGGACAATGATGACTTTATCGCAGCCACTGAAGCCTTTGATAGGGCTGGCGCCATCTATACCAATCACCCCTCTGTTATTCAGGCTCTATCTCAGGTAAGTACTCGTCAATCACAGTTAACTGTAACCCGGCAGATTCAGCGAGCCGGCGACCATGAAATATCTGAACAGTGGCAACAAGCCTTAGATATCTATCAGTCTCTACTCTCCACAGACCCCTCCCTAACCACAGCCAAGGTTCGATCCATCACCGTCAAGGTACGCGCTAAATTAGATAGCCAAATTAGGGAAATGCTCTCAGATCCGCTTAAATTAGCCGTAAATGCAACCTATAACAGAGCCCAAGACTTACTTAAAGACGCAGCTGGTATTGCCAAACCTGGGCCAGTACTGAGGCAACAGATTGCTGACCTAGACAAAGTTTTGCGCCAGTCGCAAACCCCAGTTGATGTGATACTACGATCAGATGGTGTCACCGATGTCACTGTATTTCGAGTAAAGAAATTAGGCGTCTTTGAACAGACCTCGATACTGCTGAAGCCCGGGCGCTATATTGCTGCCGGTAAGCGCGTTGGCTTTCGAGATGTAAGAGTCGAATTCATCATCAGTGGAGAAACGAGGCCAGAACCCATATTGGTGAGTTGTAGCCAAGCCATATGATCTTTGCCACCCAATGGTATGACTGGTCTGAAACCTTGGGCGCAGAGTACATCTAGTAATATGTTGTATTTGTTAAAAATAATTGAACGATGCATAAAAGCCTCTAACCAACAATGCTAGACAGAGTTCAAAAATTTAACCCACAGTTTTGCACCGCTTAGACTAAAATTGAGGTGGTACTAGATTGATAACCAATAATAAAAGCATATCTACAATACTATGTCTGATAAGAATCCACTGTTAGCAACTGACTTCACCCCCATGGACGGCAACGATATCAGAGGGGGTACTGCCCTATCTGCCGGTATGATTAGCCTGGGAGTTCTGACAGCTATTGGGATTATTATCATGACCTACCTATTTATTGCCCGTGCAGTCATCTTTCAAACAGCGCCGCCAGCGGCAGACATTAAAATAAGCGGGCTATCTTTTAATATTGGCGACAATTACCTGCTTCTGGCTGGAGACTACGATATAAAAGCTAGCGCCCCAGGCTATTATCCATTACTTGAAACCATTAACGTCAGCGATGCCCCTACCCAGGACGTAAAACTAGAACTCCAGCCACTGCCGGGCAATCTGGCAGTAACTGCAACGTTAGACGACATTAAAATTAGCATAGATAACCAACCAGCAGGCACAGTGCCGGGCACTGTTGAAGGTATTAGTCGAGGCCTGCATCAGCTCGAATTTAACAAATATCGCTATTTCCCATTGCGACAAGAAATTAATATAGATGGTCTGGGTAAAACCCAGTCTCTCGATGTTACCCTCGTGCCAGCCTGGGGGCAGATGCAATTTACCACTGTGCCAGCCGGTGCCAATCTCTATATCGATGAACGCCTAGTCGGGCAGACTCCGCTCACCACCGAGGTACTGGAAACCGGCAGCGAGCTTAAAATTGAACTTGTCGGCTATAAAACTCATGAACAGCGGGTGTGGACTAAGGCCGGGACCAGAAGCGAACAATCACCCATTAAATTAATTGTCGCCGACGGTACGCTGCAACTCAGTAGCTCGCCGAGCGGCGCCAGCGTTACCATCAATAATAAATTTATCGGCTCCACACCATTGGATGTGGCCCTAGCCCCCTTTAGCAAGCATCGCATTGAGTTATTTTTAGAAGGCTATTTAAAATCTATCCAATCGGTCAGGTTAAAGCCAGAAAAAGTCTCGACCCTAGCAGTTAGCCTAGAGCCGAATATTGGCACAATCGCTCTAACAATTAATCCAATCGATGCGCAAATTTTAGTCGACAACCGCAATCAGGGAACTGGTAGCCGAATACTGGCACTAATCGCTAAACCTCATAATATTAGTGTTCAAAAAGAAGGTTACGAGACAAAAATATTAACCGTTACGCCAAGGCCAGGCCATGAGCAGGCGCTCAGTGTCAATTTACTCACCGTAGAGCAGGCCTATTGGGCCTCTCGTCCGCCAATGGTCAAAAGCTCGGTTGGCTCATCACTTAAATTATTTCGCCCTGACCACAGTTTTACTATGGGTGCACCGCGCCGCCAACCCGGACGCAGAGCCAATGAGGCAGAACGTAGCGTAAGCTTGCAAAGGCCTTTTTATCTGGCTACTAAAGAAATAAGCAATGCCGAATTTCGCCGCTGGAAGGCCAGTCATAGCAGCTCTGCGATCGGAGGCAAGTCACTAGATATGGACCTACAGCCCGTCGCCAAAGTAAGCTGGGAGGACGCAGCTGGCTTCTGCAACTGGCTGAGTAAGCGCGATGGTCTACCGCCGTTTTACCGGCTAGAGGCGGGTATGATCAATGGCTTTAACAAGGATTCACAAGGTTATCGTCTGCCCACAGAAGCCGAATGGGCCTGGGCAGCAAAAATCGATGCCAATAGTAAAAGCACGACCTTTCCCTGGGTTAATGGGCTCTACCCGCCAGTGGAGATTACCGATAACTACGCCGACCAAAGCGCATCGCGATTACTGAGCTTTACCATCGCCAATTACAATGACAAATCACCAGTTTCTGCCCCTGTGGGCAGTTTTAAACCCAACAATAAGGGCCTTTATAATATGAGTGGCAATGTCGCAGAGTGGGTACATGATTACTATGACGTACGCCCTCGCCGCGGTGATGCAATACAGGATCCAACTGGACCAACAACAGGCACTCGATATGTGATTCGTGGGGCCAGTTGGGCACTGGGCTCTCGTACCGAGCTGCGGCTAAGTTATCGCGATGCTGGTGTCGATGGGCGTCTGGATGTAGGCTTTAGAATAGCCCGTTACGTAGATAGCCCAGGAGCCAAACCATGAGAGTATTGATAATAATCCTAATGCTTTTATCCACACAGCTTTTCGCTCAGGAATCTATAGATCCGAAGCCTGTGACCGATGAGGACTCAGTAATCGAAAATGAGCAGCCAAAACAAGATAGTATTGAAGACAAAACGAAGGACCGCGACTTTAAACCCAGCGAGGAAATATCTGAGGACTTTGCCGTGCCCCTACCTGCAGATATTTAAAATCATTGAGTAACAGGACCAGACTATGAATACTTCAACCAACCGCGCCAGCAATGAGATGTTTTTCCAGCTGATAGCCCTATTGCTGGCCATCATAATTGTTCACACCATCTTTGTTACCGTGGTTCGTCCCAATGCCGAGAGCACTATTCGCCAGCACGCAGAAATGGTCGCCGCTGGGGAAGAATATCAGGTACCGCGCTCATTCTTTATAGTCATTAAAGACCTTGAACAGGAGGCCTGCTTTATCCTCATGTTCTGGTCGCTGGCAATTATGGGCTATAAAAGCCGCACCACTATCCGCGAACAACGTATGTTAAGCCATACCCTAGTGTCCATAGCCGAAGGCTCCAGAGTACTTCCCGATGATGCCTCCCAGCTGACCAGACCACTGCAAGCACTCCCTGAAGAACAGCGCAGCTATCTGCTGCCAAGGGCGCTACACACTGCACTAACCAGATTTCAAGTTACCGAAAGTGTGCAATTTGCTACCGAAGCGGTCGGCAGTGTCTGTGATACTGAAAATGATCGCCTCGATTCCGAGTTATCTATGGTGCGCTACATTACCTGGGCAATTCCATCGATAGGCTTTATAGGTACAGTGCGGGGTATTGGCGCTGCTTTGGGTCAGGCCCACGAAGCCATTGCTGGCAATATTGCCGGAGTGACCAGCAGCCTAGGCGTTGCCTTTAACTCTACTTTTATCGCCCTGTTAATCAGCATGGTAGTAATGTTCTTTATGCACCAGCTACAGCTCTCTCAGGAGCGACTGGTGCTCGACTCACAGTCCTACTGTGAGAATAATTTACTGCGTTTTTTAAAAGCGAAGTAACCCATGACTCTGGCCATCTTGGAATTAAACGACCAAGCCTTGGTGATTCAATCTCAGGACGGTCAGTCCTTCACTGAACCCGGCTTCGCCCAGCTAACGGCCTCTGGAATTGAAAGCGGCGATAACGCTCGAGCGACAGCTTGGCTAAAACCCCAAACGAGCTACAATCAATATTGGCGGCAACTCAATCAGCTACCACTGCCAAAAAAACAACAGTGGGCCCGCCACCATGGCGATATAGCCTATAGCCAAATCAAGCATATGCTCGATAAGGTCGGTTCACCGAGTAATCTTATTCTGGCCGTACCTGGCTGTTTCACCGATGACCAACTGGCATTGATACTAGGGTTGGCCCAAGCCATTCCGGTACAAGTGGATGGTGTTATAGACAGTGCCTTGGCTATCGGTCTGCAGGTAGAACAACCGACTCTTTTAGTCGACCTGCAGCTCCAGCAATCGGTAGTCAGTGTGATTAAAAATACCGCTGGTGCGACCAAGGTTAGCGCTCAGGAAGTGATACCAGATCTAGGCACTATGAATCTGTATAACGGAGTGTCTCGGCATATCAGTGATCGCTTAATCGCTGACTACCGCCACGACCCACTCCATACCTCAGAGGGCGAACAGGCTATCTATGACAACCTACCGAAATGGTTACTACAGCTAAACTGGGAAACTGAGATTTCGGTCAGCCTGCCCTCTCCCCGCGGGGAACTGCCACTGATGTTGCGCAACAATGACATCAGAAAAATTTTTGAACAGCGGCTAGCTGGCCTGGATGCCATTATTGCAAAATATCCCAGTGCTCAGGTTAGCTTTGCCCACAGCGCCAGACTACTACCAGCCCTGCTTCCGAGATTTTCCAGATCTAAGGTAATGGCAAAGACTGCAGCCGTCGACAATTGCCTGGTAGCTGAACAGCAAATAGTCGATAGTAGTAGCACATTGCATCGAATTACTCGTTTAACTACCGCCAACGAAGAAAATAAAAAAGCACCGCCCAAACAACGTTGTGCAACCCATTTGCTTTATAAAAATTACGCATGGCCTCTTAATCGTCCCCTGAGTATTTTTATTGCGGACAGCGGCCTAATAATCACCAAAGGCATCAATAATAGAGCCGATGTTGTCACTGTGATCGAAAACCAAGAAGTGCGGGTAATACATCAGTCAACAGCCATCGATGGCAATATATCCAATCAGTGCGAACCGGGCAGTGAGATTATGATTGCTGGCCACAGCCTCACATTGATCGAGGTGAGCAATGCCTAAAAAGCGCCGCAATATAGCCTTTAGCTTATCCTTTTTAGATATTATGGCCTGTGGCTTTGGCGCAGTTACCCTGCTATTTTTAATTCTTCGTCACAATGCCACCGAGATCCAAACCCCAGATGTACGGCTGTCTGCGGAAGTTGAATTACTGCACATGGATATTCGGCAGGCCGAGGCCGAAAAAACTCAATTGCTAAATAGCCTCGACCAAATCACCTCAGAATTAGTCGAGGCTCAGGGTCTTTCCGATCGTGTCCTTACCGATCTGCAAGAAACTGAAGAAAGTATTCAAGCAGACCCCAATGATCTAGACAAACTGCGCCGCCAAGTCGAACAGCTCGAAGATGAAACCGCTCAGATGGAGGAAGTTGAGTTCGGCGATAAGGTCCGCGAGTTTCTCGGTGATGGTAACCGCCAATACCTTACCGGCCTGAAACTAGGAGGTGAACGGGTACTGATTTTAGTCGATGGCTCCGCCAGCATGCTCGCCGATACAGTGGTCAATGCATTGCGTCGCCGCAATATGAATGATCAACAGAAGCAACAGTCGCCAAAATGGCAGTGGACCCTGCGTACCGTCGAATGGCTGGTCGCTCAGCTGCCGGCTAGTAGTCGCTTTCAAATTTATATCTTTAATACCAAGGCCCAGGCGGCTATCGAAGATACCGAAGGCGAATGGCTTGATGCCGCTGACTCTCTGGCCATGGAAGATGCCATAGCAGGGCTTAGGGAATATTCTCCAGGCTCCGGTACTAGCTTGACCAATGGTTTTGGCGCTATCGCAGATTTTGAAAACCGGCCAGACAATGTATTTTTACTGACCGATGGCCTGCCGACACAGGGTAAAAACCCACCGCGAAAATATATGGTGACTGGTCAACAACGGCGCAAACACTTTTTAGCCGCCGTCAAAGAATTCCCTCGCGGTGTACCTCTCAACACTATTTTATTTCCCATGGAAGGTGATCCCGAAGCCGCTGCGTTATTTTGGCAGACCGCATTGGATACCAATGGCGCCTTTATCGCACCATCGAGAGACTGGCCATGAGAAAGCAGCGCCGCGAACTACAAGAAGCGAGTATCTCCTTTTTGGACGTCATTAGCTGTGGTTTTGGCGCTATTGTATTGCTATTGGTTATTGCGCGGGTCGGCGACCCCTCCGCTTTAGAAGAGGCCGAGAATCAATTAATGGGCTCAGTAAAAGACTATCAGGAGCGCCTATTTGAGATACGTGGCGAATCAGTGGTGCTGGATGAGCGTTTAAAATCTCGTAAACAACAGCTGTCGGAATTAACCGAACGTGTGGCGCGACTGAAAGCAAAACTTGCCAGTGTTGCTAAACAATCTAGCCAGTTATCACAGTCACAGTCTCGGGAAAAAGAACAGTTACAGCTTGTCCTACAGGTGCTCTCAGAGGAGATGGAGCGTTTACTTGGGCCTGAATTTGAACAGAACAATCAGCTAGTTGGCGGGATTCCTGCCGACAGTGATTATATTATTTTTGTCATTGATACCTCCGGAAGCATGCAGGTCGCCGCCTGGGAGAAAGTCAAAAAAGAGATGCTCAATATTTTAGATATCTATCCAGAGGTTAAAGGCATTCAGGTGCTCAATGATATGGGCCAATACATGTTTAACAATCAGCGCAAACAGTGGATTGCCGATAGTCCACAAACGCGTAAAAACATTATCACTAAACTGGCGACCTGGGCGCCGTTCAGTAACTCTAGTCCAGTAGAAGGTATCAACACCGCAATCCAGACGTTTTATAAACCGGGACGCAAGATCAGTATTTATACTCTTGGTGATGACTATCAGGGGCGTTCAATACGTAATGTGGTTAATGCGGTAGATAAACTTAATAAAGCCAACCGTTCAACTGAGCGCCTAGTGCGTATTCACGCCATTGGCTTTCCGGTTCATTTCCCACCCGGGGGCACTCCCAGTGCATCGGCGATCAAATTTGCAGCGCTAATGCGCGAACTTAGCTACAACAATGGGGGAACCTTTATCGGCTTAAACGGCCTCAATTAAAGGGTAATAAATTATGTTTACAATAAAAATGAAAATGTTCGCCACAGTTTTAAGTCTTATTGTATTGTCGGGCTGTAGTTCCTCTGCCTCGGTACAACTGACCAATGACTTTCCTCAGGTATTAGCAAAACCAAAACCGCTGAGTGCGGCAATTGTTTTTGAGCCCAGTTTCTCTAACTATGTGGCTCGACCCAATGAAAAAACAGAAATAGATATTGGCTCAGCTCAGGTACGACTATTACGCAATGCCTTTGCCGGTTTATTTAGTAACTTAGAATTTGTTGCCAGTAGAGAAGAAATTACCCTAGATAGGGCCCTGGTGATTATCCCCTCGATTCGAGAAGTGCAGGTCTCCGTACCCTCAGACAACTATCTCAACGTTTTTGAAGTATGGATAAAATACAACCTCGATCTAGAAACGACAGATGGTGATCCGATAGACAGCTGGTTTATGCCCGCCTATGGCAAAACTCCAGATGCCTTTATGGCATCCAAGAGTGCGGCTATCGGAGAGGCTGCAATTATTGCTCTGCGCGATGCTGGCGCTAAATTGATGCTGGACTTTTACCGTATTCCAACGGTCAACAATTGGGCTATCGAAGAGCGGCGCAAGGCTAGGCAGGCCAATATTAGGGAGGTGTCACCATGAAACTTTCTAGGCTACTTTTACTGTTACTTACCACGATTATTATCGCTGGTTGCTCAGCGACCACTACCATTGACGAGTATCGACCCACAGGTGAGGCTATTGCTCTTAACGAGGATGACCGGATCGTTCTGTTGGGCCGCAGAGATGCTGGTCACTATGAAACAGACCGTGAGTTTATTAGCTGCGTGGGCGAGAAAATGAAGGGTGGCGATATTAGAGTACTTCCCGAGCAAGAATTTATCGATGCTATCTACCCATGGTTTGAGCCGCGCACAGCACCCAAGGGCTTGCTGCGACTTAAACGACTGATGCAAGACAGTAGTATAAAAGACGAGGTTAACAAGCTCTCTATACGCTATCTGGTGTGGCTTGACGGCTCCACAGAGACACTGGATTCTGGTGGCTCTATGAGCTGTGCTATAGGCCCCGGAGGCGGCGGTTGCTTCGGCTTTGCCCAATGGGACAAACTATCGGTATACGAAGCTATTGTTTGGGATCTACAGGACCTCACCGAAAAAGGCCGTCTGAGAGTCGACTCCGAAGGCACCTCTTATTTGATTGGCGCGGTAGCACCTATTCCATTTTTAACGCCGGTAAAGAGTGATGCCTGTGCAAGTCTTGGCAATCAGCTAAAAGGCTTTTTCACCGTGCAGTCCAATGCTGAACAATAGGTCTACAACCATGTCCTTTATGCGTCTCAGTCTAGGATCAATGCTTTTTGCCAGCACCCTGGTACTTTGTAATCCAACGGCATGGAGCGCAGTCAGCGGTGCCGATATTTATAAAGAGGTACTGGAAGGCACCGACATCTATGATGACCCAAAACTAGATGCCTATATTAAAAAGCTGGGTAACGAAATTATTGCTGTGTCTGAAATGGCCGGCGAAGAATTTACCTTTACACTACTCGACTCGCCCGACCTCAATGCATTTGCCACCAGAGACAATTATATCTACGTCAACCGCGGCCTTCTAAACTATGTTAGCAATGAGGCCCAGTTGGTCTCGGTGCTGGCTCATGAGGTCGGCCATATAACCCGCGACCATGTCACCGGCCAAGAGGCCCAGGCTACCGGCGCGCAGATACTATCAACCATAGCCGCCGTGCTGTCGGGCAGTAACGAGGTCTATGAGGCCGGAATGGCCTATGCTAATTCTCTTATTCGCGGTCATGGCCGCCGCAACGAACTAGAAGCCGATGAAGCTGGCGCAGAATATATGGCCAAACTCGGTTATGCGCCCAACGAAATGATCAGCATGCTATCGATTATGAAAGACTATGAAACCTTGCAAAAAGATCGCGCCAAAGCCAAGGGCGCGTCCAAGCAGACCTATCATGGTATTTTTTCTAGTCACCCGCGCAACGACAGTCGCCTGCGCACAGTTGTCACTAAAGCCAATGCCATAAAGTCCAGTGAAACTCGCGACAACGGGGCCAGTCGCTACCGTCAATTAACCGATGGATTAATCTGGGGTGAAAACTTTCTGGCCAAAGAAAAAAAGTCTGAACGCTTCTCAAATATGAGCCTGAGAGTCCGCTTCGACTTTCCCAAAGACTGGGTACAAAACCCCAATCCAAGCCCTTCCCTCGCCAGCGCCACACCAGAGAATAAAACTGCTGTCTTAAAAATGCGTGCCATGCCGCGCACCTCTCAAAATCCAGAAGAATATCTTTACAACTACTTGAAGGTGTCACAATTAAAGGATGGTAAAGCCATAGCCCCAGCTCGGCTCAAGGGGTTTACCGGCATTTTGCCCGGTGGAGAAGATGATCCTGATAGCCGTATAGCCGTGATCTATTACAAACTTAATGCCTATATCTTCAGCGGCGAAATTACCCAAACAGACCCACAAGCTAAAGCAGTATTAGCTGACAATAAAGCCTCTGACCAAACAGGTGACACAGATACCCAAACCTCAGTAGCTACCTTCGCTGATATCGACAAACAATTCGTAGCATCCATAAAAACCTTTCGTCCTATCTCTAGCCGCGAAATTGCCGGACAAAAGCCGAAGACTGTGCACTATGTCAAAGCCACCAACGCTACCACCTTTGACAAGCTAAACAAGGCCCTTAATCTCAACGCAGTCGATCGCGAAGATCTGCGTATAATCAACGGCCACTATCCCAGCGGCGAGCCCAAGGCCGGAGACTGGATTAAGATATTTAAACAGTAGCGAGCCAATTAATATGTCCCAGCCCCCCCAGCGTCTTTTCACAGTTCTACTGCTATTAGCCGTACTTGGCTCAAGCCTCTATTGGTTGCTCCTAGATGCAGACGCCCCAAATGGTCAAGACTGGGATGCTAACCGCCAGAATCTACCCGATATAGAGGTCCTGCAACAACGTATTAACAGCAGGTTATTTAATGATGAGGGCGTTGCCACTGAAGGCATGGGCGCCGATATCGATGCTATTATGGATACCTCGTCTATGGAAGCTAAGCTGGCTGGCCTAACCAAACACGTCACCACCACCAGACAGCCAACAGAGACTGAACTAGCTGCTTTTTACGAGCAGCACAAATCACAGTATCGTGAATCATCTCGGTTTAGCTTTAAACAGGTCATCTTTTCTAGGTCCAAACATGGTGGGCAGGCCACATTAAAAGCCAGCCAGGCCCTGGAGCATTATTTACAGCAGGGGGTAATTCCACAGGGCGACCAATCCCCATTAGCCGAACGCTACTTTTCAGCAACTTCTACCAGAGTCGACAATGAATTCGGTAACAACTTTGGGCAAAAACTTTTTAACTTGGTTAAAGATGGTGATTTACCCTGTTGGACTGGCCCCATTACCTCTAATCATGGTGTGCATCTAGTATGTATAGACAATGCCATTGTGGGTGCAGTCCCCGAACTGACTGATGTGCGCTCACAGGTGATAAACGATTGGCGATTTAGTGTTTCTAAAATGGATTAGCCGCCTACTAGACATTGATTAGCCGCACACCCTTCGGGCCTTGAGACACTGCACGGCGGCCCCAAATCTTTGATAATTCTCATCCATAAATAATCATGTCAACAATAGCACTATATCTGTGAACTAAGGCTCATAAAGAGATGATAGATATTCCTTAGAATGTGCATCATCTATAACTTTGGTCCAAAGAGGATATTTTTATGGACGTTGATTGGATTCTGCATTTTAAAGATCTAAGCATCGCAATCGCAGCTCTAACAACATCAGTGGGCGCAGTTGTGGGTTATACACAATGGCGAAAGGAGCTTACAGGAAATGCTAGGTTCAAAGTGGCTAACGATTTGTTGAAAGCAACCTATATATTACGTGATGAGATAAAGGCATTTCGATCTAAGATATTTCTTTCGGTAGAAGATGGTCGAGAAATAGATGACTTGATCAAACGATGGAGTCAAATTGTTGATGCTGAGAAAAAATTTAACGCCCAAAAAATAGAGGCTGAATGTTTCTGGGGTACCGAAATTGTAACTACAGCAGATAAACTAACAGAATGCGTTAACGATCTCGACTCTGCAGTCAGTGCCAAGATAGCCGACATACAATCTGGCGGCGAAAACTTCAAATTTGACAAACGTTTCGCCAAAAAAACGAAGTGGACGCTCTTCCGCGATCTTGATGAGCAAGACGAGTTAAATAAAAAAATTGACGCAGCAGTAAAAAGTATTAAGGACAAGTTAGAGCTGTATGTTTAGGCAAGACCTCTACTTAGGCTCTGCTTAAAAGGATCAAAGTTACGCGGGGCAGCAACACTACCCCATCAACTCAGCAAAGAACTTTTTCAAACCCTCAGCTCCAGACTGTTCCCAAGTCTTAAGCGCCGCAGTACCCACAATCGCTAGATCTGCAGTGCCGCGCAAAAAGTCCATGTCCGCTTTACTGGTGATACCAAATCCAACGCCAACCGGCACATTGGTATGCTCGCGACAGCGATCAATCAGCGAAACAACATCATCATCCATACTGGTTTTCGAGCCAGTCACGCCCTTTCGCGCAACCGCATAAACCATACCGCGACTCGCCGCACCCAGCTGAGCTAACCGCTTGTCACTACTCGTTGGCGTCATTAGGATAACTGGCTCAACGCCTGCCTCAGCAGAGAGTCTGTGCAACTTGTCAGATTCTTCAATCGGCAGATCTGGTAGAATATAACCAACTCCACCGGCTGCTTTTAGGCGCTTAACAAACACATCCTCGCCCATTTTAAAAACTGTATTGTAGTAGCCCATCATCAATACTTTAAACGAGAAGCGCTTGCTGGCCTGAGCCATAAACTCAAAACACTGCTCAACCGTAGTGCCCGCTTTCAATGACTGCTCATTGGCGCGCACAAATAGTGGGCCGTCAGCGCTGGGCTCAGAGAATGGAAACTGTAATTCAACCAGATCAACTCCAGCCTCCTCCATAATTTCCAGTTCTTGCATATTGGCTTCAAAGGAAGGGTAGCCACAGACTACGTGAGCCATCACCAGCAGATCTTTGTGCTGTTTACGCTCGCTTATAAAAGTCTCAAGACCCATTAGTTTCTCTCCGCGCGGTACTGATCAGCCTTGCCTTCAATGAACGACTTCCACTTAGCATCGTCCAGCGCATCAGCAATGGTAAAGATATCTTTGTCGCCGCGACCGGACATATTGACCAGTACAATTTCATCCTTGGCCATAGTAGCAGCCTCTTTTAGCGCAACAACAAAACCATGGGTACTCTCTAGAGCCGGAATAAGGCCCTCAGTACGCATGGTTAATTTTAGAGTCTCTTTTACTTCGCTATCTGTCGCCGCCTCAAAGCGCACCTTGCCCTGATCATGCAGGTGAGAGAAAATCGGATTAACCCCAATATAATCTAGCCCAGCGGCAACTGAATGGGTTTCATTCATATTACCTTCATCGTTTTGCAAAAAGTACGTTTTGTAACCCTGAGCCACGCCCACACTTGCGTCATCATAGGCCAGACGAGCAGAGTGCATATAGGAGCCAACGCCTTCACCTCCGGCCTCACAGCCAATCAGCTCGACATTGGGCTCATCAAAGAACCCTTGAAACAGACCCATAGCATTAGAGCCACCGCCAACACAGGCGTAGACCCTATTAGGCAGGCGTCCCGTCTGAGCTAAAATCTGCTCGCGGGCTTCCAAACCGATAATCGACTGGAACCAGCTAACCATTTCCGGGAAAGGGTGAGGGCCACAGGCGGTACCCAAAATATAATGGGTGTCGGCCATATTGGTGACCCAGTCGCGCATACATTCATTCACCGCATCCTTGAGGGTCTTTTGACCATCTTCAACCGCAATTACCTCGGCGCCTAAATTTTCCATCCAAAATACGTTGGGCCGCTGACGGGCAACATCCACCGCACCCATATAAATCTTACAGTCAAAACCAAACTTGGCAGCCATAGTGGCAGTCGCAAACCCGTGCTGTCCGGCACCGGTTTCAGCGATCACTCGTTTTTTGCCCAGCCGTTGAGTCAACAGACCCTGGCCCATTACATTATTTACCTTGTGCGAACCTGTGTGATTGAGGTCATCGCGCTTCACATAGATCTGAGCACCCCCAAGTTCGCGACTGAGGTTTTCCAAATAGGTCACTGGGGTTGGCCGGCCCGAATAGTTTTGCAGCAGCGAAACGTATTCCTGCCAAAATTTTGGATCGGCCTTACATTCACGGAAGCACAGTAGCAATTCTTCTATCGTTGCATGCAAAATCTCAGGCAGAAAAACGCCGCCATATTCTCCGTAATAGCCCTCACGGCCGTCGGAGAAGTCAAAAATATCCATGATTAGCCTCGATAGGTTGCAACCGGCCCTAAGTGGGAGGCCGCTTTTTGAGTGAAATAAATTAAAGCGCGTATATTAAACAAGTCCTAGGTCGCGCACAATCAAGAGTTTTTACGGATGTATAGCGTGACCGGTTTATTGATCAGGGTCAGACATTAAGCCTAGGCCTTAATCTGCCTATGTCAGAGCCTTTTATTCACAAGTTTTTCAACCACTTATAAACCGAAAATAGTGCTAACAACGTAAAAAAACACAATATATAGTGCATTAGGGCTTGCAAGACACAGGATGTAGGATAAACTCTGCATTGCTCTCCTAAATTAAAAAGCTCTAGATAGCTGGAGGAGAAGCCATAAACACCATTCGCAAATACATAAAAAAGCCCCGGCAGCCGCAGTCGGCAGGGCTGATAATGATAAAAAGGTCCGTCAATGAGCAGTGCACCTAAATTAAAAACAGTAAAAGCCGTGAAGACAAATCCAGAAATTCAGATGCAGGACGCCTCGCTAGATATTTGGGACAAAAAATATCGCCTCAAGGATAAAGAAGATCAGCCAGTCGACTTAGATATAGACGCGACTTATGCGCGTGTTGCCAAGGCACTGTCCGATGTAGAGAGCAAAGCCAAGCGCGCAGAGTGGAGCGAAAAGTTTGTTTGGGCTCTCAAACATGGTGCTATTCCCGCAGGCCGAATTATATCTAACGCCGGTGCACAGGCCTACAAGCCCGCTACTTCTACAATCAACTGTACCGTGTCTGGTATTGTTCCCGACTCTATGCAGGGTATTTTAGAGCGTAATCTTGAAGCCGGCCTCACATTGAAAGCCGGCTGCGGTATCGGCTACGAATTCTCGACTCTGCGCCCTAAGGGTGCCTATGTTTCTGGTGCCGGCGCCTATACCTCTGGTCCTCTGTCATTCATGGATATCTACGATAAGATGTGTTTTACCGTGTCGTCTGCCGGTGGCCGTCGTGGGGCCCAGATGGCAACTTTTGATGTCAGCCATCCAGATGTATTTGATTTCGTCCGCGCCAAACGCGAGGATGGACGCCTGCGTCAGTTCAATCTGTCACTGCTGATCACCGAAGAATTTATTGAAGCGGTCCGCGCTGATGATAGCTGGGATCTAACCTTTCCGATCAGCGCCAAAGAGATCGAAGGCGGACTCGACCTCAAAGCCGACAATGTGGTTTGGAAACCCTTTCCTACTACAGAAAACTACATCAGTAATGACGAGGGTCTGGTTGCCTGTCGCATCTACGAGACCATCCGTGCCCAGAAACTCTGGAATGCCATTATGTCGTCTACATACGACTATGCTGAGCCAGGCTTTATTCTGATCGATCAGGTTAACAAAAATAATAATAACTGGTTCTGCGAAGATATCCGTGCCACTAACCCCTGTGGCGAACAGCCACTGCCGCCCTACGGCAGCTGCTTGTTGGGCTCAGTAAACCTGACCAAATTTGTGCGCAACCCATTCACCGCAGATGCTTTTTTTGACTGGGATGAGTACGCTGAAGTGGTTGAGGTGTTTACTCGCATGCTGGATAACGTCGTCGAAATCAATGGCCTGCCCCTGGATGGTCAGCGTAAAGAGATAGAATACAAACGTCGACATGGCATGGGCTTCCTTGGCCTGGGGTCAACCATCACTATGCTATGCATGAAGTACGGTGAACAGGACTCATTAGAATTCACTGAGCGCGTTGCTCGCGATATGGCCGTTTCTGGTCTCAAAGCAGGTCTTGACCTAGCGCGGGAAAAAGGTCCTGCGCCAATTATGGAAGACGAGTTTGAAGTCACCGCGGCCATGCTTTTTAAACAGCCTGACCTAGCCAAAGACGGCATAAAAGTTGGCGACAAACTTAAGGGTAAGGTACTGCTAGCCAAGTACAGCCGCTACATGCAGAATATTGCGACCGTAGCGCCTGAGTTAATGGAGTCGCTGATTGAAGAGGGCTGTCGATTCAGCCACCACTCATCTATAGCACCCACAGGTACTATTTCATTGTCACTGGCTAATAATGTGAGTAATGGCATTGAACCGAGCTTCGCCCATCACTACTCGCGCAACGTTATTCGAGAAGGCAAAAAGTCTAAAGAGAAGGTAGATGTTTTCTCGTACGAACTGCTGGCCTACCGCACACTGGTTAATGAAAATGCCATGCCTTACGGAACCTCAGAGGAAGAGGCACTGCCCGACTACTTTATGAGTTCTGAGAACATTGTGCCTCGAGCCCATGTTGATATTCAGGCCGCCGCACAAAAATGGGTAGATTCTTCAATTTCCAAAACAATCAATGTTCCCACTGACTGCGATTACGAGGACTTTAAAGACATCTATCTCTACGCTGCTGAAAAAGGTCTCAAGGGCTGCACCACTTTCCGCTTTAACCCAGAGGCGTTCCAAGGTGTACTAGTGACCGAGAAAGATCTTGAGAACACCACCTACAGCTTTACTCTGGAAGACGGTTCAACGGTTGAATTTAAAGGCAATGAAGAAGTTGAGTACGATGGTGAAACCCATACGGCTGCCAACCTGTTTGACGCACTGAAAGAAGGTTACTACGGTAAATTCTGATCCATACAATTAAAGCCGTAGAACGCTAAGAGGAAAAAAATGAACAAAAAGATTTCACAAAAAATTGTGTCTTACAAAGTAAGCACAGAAGAGCAGAGCCAAGAGGCCAGCGCTAAAGAAGCAGAGTCTAATATTATTCAGATGCACGAAAAAGTCTCGCGCCCTGAAGAACTTGCTGGCAGCACCTATAAAATCAAGACGCCAATGTCTGATCATGCGCTGTACCTAACCATCAATGATATTGTTTTGAATCAGGGCACAGACCATGAACTGCGCCGCCCCTTCGAAGTATTTATCAACTCGAAAAACATGGACCACTTCCAATGGATTGTTGCACTGACAAGAGTTCTGTCAGCAGTATTCCGCAAAGGTGGCGACTGCACTTTCCTAGTTGAAGAAATGAAGGCCGTCTTTGATCCACAGGGAGGCTACTTCAAGCCAGGTGGAAAATTTATGCCTTCGATAGTCGCTGAGATTGGATGGGCCATTGAGGACCACCTGCAAAAAATTGGCATGCTAAAGAAACCAGAAATCTCCGACCACCAGCAGCAAATAATGAACGAAAAGCGCGCTGAATTTGAAGGTGCCGCAAGCACTCCGGTAGGTGAAGTCAGTGATTTTCCGCCCACAGCAGAAGTATGTAAAAAGTGCAGCGTTAAAGCTGTCATCCTAATGGATGGGTGCATGACCTGTCTTAACTGTGGCGACTCTAAATGCGGTTAGTGGCTTGCAAATAGATCGACATTAAAAAAGCGGCTTTTAAAGCCGCTTTTTTAATTTAAGGACAGAAGCAATCAGGCTTAGTCTAAAAATTTTTATTATTTTAGGCCCCCATCAACCCTGAGAGATTATTCAAGAACGCTTAAAAGCTGGCCGGTTTTAACATCATAGATAAAGCCATGGACCTGAATATGGCTGGGCACTAGCGGGTGGCTTCCAATGGCCTGCATGTCATCGAGCACCGACTGCTGTAAATCGGAAATGCTGTGCCAGTGAATCGAATAGCCCAAATCAGAACCAGACTTGGTATTTTCACTGCTCTCGCGCTGCGGGTTTTCCCAGCGTTCGCCATTGTGCACAGCAGTCTCTAGATCTTCCTTCAGCAACTGGGCAATTTCTGCGTCAGTGACCGTAGCCATACCACAGCCAGTATGCTGAATAACAAACCATTCGGTGGTGCCTAAAAACTTGTGAGAAATAATCAGTGAGCGAATAGCATCATCACTGGCGCGGCCACCGGCATTACGAATTACATGGGCATCACCCTCAGAAAGACCTGCAATTTTAGCTGGATCCATACGGGCATCCATACAGGTCAAAATAGCAAAATGTTTGGCGGGAGGCGAAGGCAAATGGGACTGATCAAAAGTTTCGGCATAGGCTCTATTGGCTTCCAGTACAGACGCCAAATTATCACTGTTACCCTTTTTTTCAGTCATGCTAGTTTCTCTCAACGGTACATTACCGACAATTATAAACTCGCTAATCGCTTTTGTAATGGTCAATTAACCGCTGAGCCGCGACTATTGCTGGCACATCTCCTGCCAGTACTGCCGACTCTAACTCCGGCACTAGAGATTTAACCTGAGGATGACCGCGTAAATCAGCAATCAATGCCTCTGCTGTCTCGGCCCACATCCAGGCTTTAGCCTGCTGTGCTCGCAAAGTTTCCAACTCACCGGACTTGGTTAATGCCTCACGAAAAGCCTGGATAATAGCCCAGGCCCGATCCACACCCTGATTCTCTAGCGCCGAACAGCTATCCACCTTGGGAGTCCAACTTGGGGTTCGCAACTGCATAAACTGCAGTGCACCGCGATAATCGCAGACAGTTTGATTGGCAATACTGGTTTGATCGCCATCGGCTTTATTCACCAGCACCAGGTCTGCCAACTCCATAATTCCGCGCTTGATACCCTGCAAATCATCACCACCACCGGGGGACAACAACAGCAAAAACATATCGGTCATATCGGATACAGCAGTCTCTGACTGACCCACCCCCACAGTCTCAACAATAATAACATTATAGCCAGCCGCTTCGCAGAGCAGGAGTGATTCCCGGGTGCGGCGCGTGACTCCACCCAGAGTAGTACCCGCAGGTGAAGGCCGCACAAAGGCCTTAGGATTCACCGAAAGCGTCTCCATTCTGGTTTTATCGCCCAAAATAGACCCGCCACTGACTGCAGAGGTTGGGTCTACCGCCAGCACTGCGACCTGAAAATCCTGCTCAGTTAAATAGTTACCCAGAGATTCAATAAAAGTAGACTTGCCCACTCCAGGCGCACCGGAGACTCCAATACGGATAGATTTGCCAGTATGGGGCATCAACTCCGCTAGCAACTGCACCGCCTGATCGCTATGATCAGTGCGGGTAGATTCCACCAGAGTAATCGCCTTGGCCAGAGCTCGGCGATCGCCACTAAGAATCTGTTCTGCTAACATTTAACTACCTCGCAATTAACCTGTCTCCCGGAGTGTCGGCAAAGGATAAACAGTTGCCTAGCTTCTCAGCTAAACTCCATAATAACCTGATCTACCATTAAACTATCGCCAATTTCAGTAGATATTTTCGCCACAATACCATCTTGACTAGCCCTAAGACTATTTTCCATCTTCATGGCTTCAACCACCGCCAGCTCTTCGCCAGCTTTAACCTGATCACCCACCTTAACCGCTAAAGTGACCAGCATACCCGGCATTGGCGAAAGTAAATATTTGGACAGATCTGCTGGTACTTTTTCAAGCATCAACTTATTGAGTTGCGCTGCTTTTGGCGATAACACTAGGGCATTAATTTCGGCGCCGCGAGAAAATAGTTTGTAACTAGATCCATCGCGCTCGACCTGCACAGAAATCTGCTGACCATTAATGCTGGCCTTAAATAGCGGTTGTCCGAGGCTCCAATCAGTCTCGACTGCATAGTCTTGTTTATCGATGGCCACTGAAAAACCCTGCTCAGTTAAGAGGGTCGTCACCGGTGTCTCAACACCAGACGCCAGAACTACCCAATCGCTGGGTACATCATACTGATGACCTTTGCTCTGGCCTGAAATCAGTGCTGAGCGTTCGCGATATTCCTGATGCACAGCCGCCGCCACAACTACGGCAATGGCCGGATTATTTTGCGCCACCAAATCTGCATTAAACCCATCGGGAAATTCTTCAGCAATGAAATTAGTTGTCAACTCACCGGCAACAAAACGAGGATGCACCATCAGTGCATTTAAGAAGCTAATATTATGGTTAACGCCGCGGATATAGTAGGCATCTAGGGCATCAACCATAAGATCAATCGCCTCGATGCGTGTGCCACCATAGGTGATTAACTTAGAGATCATCGGGTCATAATGCATGGACACTTCGCCACCCTCATAAACCCCACTATCTACTCTGACACCCTCTCCTTGGGGCTCTCTATAACCAGATAGGCGTCCAATAGATGGCATAAAGTTACGAAATGGGTCTTCGGCATAAACTCGAGACTCTAATGCCCAGCCAGTAAGGGTAACCTCACTTTGAGTTATTGACAGTTGCTCACCTGCCGCCACTCTGATCATCATCTCAACGAGGTCTTGACCGGTCACTAGCTCGGTCACCGGATGCTCAACCTGCAATCTGGTGTTCATTTCCAAAAAGTAAAAATTCATGTCGGCATCAGCAATAAACTCCACCGTCCCCGCAGACTGATAGTCCACAGCTCTTGCTAGGGAGCAACTCTGTTCACCCATTTTCTTGCGGGTGGCCTCATCTAAAAATGGCGAAGGTGCCTCTTCAATCACCTTCTGATGACGGCGCTGAATAGAACACTCTCGCTCACCTAGATAAATCACGTTCCCATGGCTATCTGCCATCACCTGAATTTCAATATGACGGGGCTGTTGAATATATTTTTCAATAAAGATTCTAGTATCGCCGAAACTTGAACGAGCTTCGTTAGTGGCTCGCTCAAAACCATCGCGACAATCAGCCTCATCCCAGGCTACACGCATGCCTTTACCACCGCCACCAGCGGAGGCCTTTAGCATCACCGGATAACCCAGATCGGCACTTATCTCCACCGCATGATCTGCATCACGCACCACATCGGTGTAGCCTGGAATACAGTTGACCCCAGCCTTTTCGGCAATTAATTTCGAGGTTATTTTATCCCCCATAGACTCGATAGCATGTTTGCCCGGACCAATAAACCTAATGTTTGCAGCATCTAAGGCATCGCGGAAATTACTGTTTTCAGAAAGAAAACCATAACCGGGATGGACAGCGTCAGCACCGGTGTCAGCACAGGCCTGTATAATTTTATCAATAACTAGATAGCTCTCAGAGGAGGCCGCTGGCCCAATATTGACGGCTTCATCGGCCATCTGAACATGCAGGGCATCGGCGTCGGCATCCGAATAAACTGCGACTGTGGCAATACCCATACGCTTAGCGGTACTGAAGACGCGACAGGCTATCTCACCTCGATTAGCCACTAGAATTTTTTTAATCATTTTTAATGTTCCTTATAGCGGCTTTAAAGGGGAATATTGCCGTGTTTGCGCCAGGGGTTTTCAATGCTTTTATTTTTCAACATTGCCAAAGACCGAGCGATACGCTTTCTGGTGCTGTGGGGCATAATCACATCATCAATATAGCCGCGCTGACTAGCGATAAAAGGATTGGCGAACTTTTTACGATACTCATCAATGCGGGCATCGATCTTTTCTTGATCACCTATATCCTTACGGAAAATAATCTCCACCGCCCCCTTGGGGCCCATTACCGCAATTTCTGCTGTGGGCCATGCCAAATTCACATCACCGCGCAAATGTTTGGATGCCATAACATCGTAGGCGCCACCGTAAGCTTTGCGAGTAATCAACGTGACCTTAGGTACAGTGCACTCAGCATAGGCATACAAAAGTTTGGCGCCATGCTTAATAATACCGCCGTATTCCTGACTGGTGCCGGGCATAAAACCGGGTACATCTACTAGGGTTAAAATGGGAATATTAAAGGCATCGCAGAAACGAATAAATCGAGCAGCCTTGCGCGAGGCGTCAATATCCAAACAACCGGCCATGACCATAGGTTGGTTGGCAACCACTCCCACAGTTGAACCCTCAATACGGATAAAGCCGGTAATAATGTTTTTCGCGAAGCTAACTTGCAGTTCGAAAAACTCCCCTTCATCGGCGACCTTTAGAATTAATTCTTTCATCTCATAGGGCTTATTGGGATCACTGGGCACTAGGGTATCCAAAGACATCTCCACTCGGTCAGCCTCATCTTCTGTCGGCCATACCGGTGGTTTTTCACGATTATTAGCTGGAAGATAATTCATGAAACGGCGCAATTTATGCAGTGCATCTACATCATTATCAAATGCTAGGTCAGCCACGCCAGACTTGGTGGAATGAGTTCCTGCACCGCCTAATTCTTCGGCAGTCACGGTTTCATGAGTAACAGTTTTAACCACATCTGGGCCAGTAACAAACATATAACTGCTGTCCTGAACCATAAATATAAAGTCAGTTATTGCTGGAGAATACACCGCGCCACCAGCGCAGGGTCCCATCACCATACTGATTTGTGGGATTACTCCACTAGCCATAACATTGCGTTGAAACACCTCCGCATAGCCGCCAAGGGAGGCAACACCCTCCTGTATACGAGCACCACCAGAGTCATTAAGACCAATAACTGGCGCTCCGACCTTCATGGCCTGATCCATAAGTTTACAGATCTTCTCAGCATGAGCTTCTGAAAGGGCACCGCCAAAGACGGTAAAGTCTTGGCTAAAGACAAACACTAAACGGCCATTGATAGTGCCATAACCAATCACCACTCCATCACCGGGAACATGCTGCTGATCCATATCAAAATCAGTGCAACGATGCTCAACAAACATGTCCCACTCCTCAAAGCTATCCTCATCTAGTAGCAGGTCGAGACGCTCTCGGGCAGTCAGTTTGCCCTTGGCGTGTTGGGCATCAATACGCTTTTGTCCGCCACCCAATCTGGCGCGGCTACGCTTATCTTCCAACTCGGATAATATTTCTTTCATATTTTTTCCTTTTTATAAAACCCCAGTATTAGCTCTTATTTTTTTCGCTGATAATAGCCAACACATCTTCTGCGGCATCGGGGATATTAGTACCTGGGCCAAAAATTGCTGCCACGCCATCGGCGCGTAATTGATCATAATCTTTAGGCGGGATCACACCACCACAGATCACAATAATGTCTTCTGCATGCTGGTCTTTTAGACTCTTTACCAGCTGCGGCACCAGTGTTTTATGGCCAGCTGCCTGAGATGACACACCTATAACATGCACATCATTTTCAATTGCCTGCTGAGCCGCCTCTTCGGGCGTTTGGAACATAGGTCCAACATCCACATCAAAACCTAGATCCGCAAACGCAGTGGCGATCACCTTGGCTCCACGGTCGTGGCCATCTTGGCCCATCTTTACAACCAGCATACGGGGCCGACGACCATGATCAGCGGCAAAATTTTCTACCTTATTTTTAATATTCATAAAGCCCTCATCATCTTTATAAGCAGAACTATAGACACCACTAATAGCTCGCTGAATTGCCTTGTGCCGGCCCCACTCAGATTCCAGTGCATCAGATATTTCGCCCACGGTTGCGCGCGCGCGCGCGGCATCGACAGCTAGAGCCAGCAAATTCCCTTGCCCGCTCTTAGCTGCTGCTCCCAGTGCATCTAAAGCCCGTTGACAGGCTCCAGAATCACGCGAACTGCGCACCTTAGCCAGACGTGCCACCTGTGCTTCGCGCACAGCACTGTTATCTATATCTAGCACATCAATATCTGGCTCAACCTCTAGCTGGTATTTGTTGACCCCAACAATAACCTCCTCACCGCGATCAATACCTGCTTGACGCAACGCCGCTGCCTCTTCGATACGCAACTTTGGCATACCAGTCTCAACAGCCTTAGTCATACCCCCCAGTTCTTCCACCTCATCAATAATTTCACGCGCTGCTTTAACTAACTGGTCAGTCAGCGATTCCACATAGTAGGATCCAGCCAGTGGATCAACCACATTGGTTATACCCGTCTCCTCCTGAATTACTAGCTGAGTGTTACGCGCAATACGGGCTGAGAACTCTGTCGGCAGTGCTAGAGCTTCGTCGAAAGAATTAGTATGTAATGATTGGGTGCCACCCAATACCGCAGACATTCCCTCAATGGTGGTGCGCATAATATTGTTGTAGGGATCTTTACTGGTAAGACTAACACCAGAGGTTTGACAATGAGTTCGCAATACCAGGGAACGATCGTCCTTGGGCGCGAACTTCTCTTCCATCAAAGTTGCCCAAAGAATACGCGCCGCACGCAGCTTCGCAATCTCCATAAAAAAGTTCATCCCAATAGCAAAAAAGAATGACAGCCGAGGTGCAAATTTATCTACATCCATGCCGCTATCAATCGCCGTACGAACATATTCGATACCATCTGCAATGGTGTAGGCTAGCTCCTGTACATTAGTCGCACCAGCCTCCTGCATATGGTAGCCGCTAATAGAAATAGAATTGAACTTGGGCATATGGTCGGCGGTATAACCAATAATATCCGCGACCACTCGCATAGACGGCGCCGGTGGATAGATATAGGTATTACGCACCATAAATTCTTTTAAAATATCATTTTGCAATGTGCCTGCTAGTTGCTCAGGCCCAACACCCTGCTCTTCCGCCGCTACAATATAACTAGCCATCACAGGCAACACTGCACCATTCATGGTCATAGACACAGACACCTTATCTAGGGGAATCTGATCAAATAGAATTTTCATGTCCTCTACAGAGTCAATTGCCACTCCGGCTTTGCCAACATCTCCAATTACTCGCGGGTGGTCAGAGTCATAGCCCCGATGAGTCGGCAGATCGAAAGCTACGGAGAGACCCTGTTGACCCGCGGCAAGGTTCTTGCGATAAAATGCATTGGATTCCTCGGCAGTAGAAAAGCCTGCATACTGGCGTACGGTCCAAGGACGGCCCGCATACATGGTTGCTTTGGGCCCACGTTTAAAGGGCGCAAAACCCGGCAGGCTATCCATATGCGCCAGCCCTGCTGTATCTTCTGCGGTGTACAGCGGCTTGACCTCAATCCCCTCAGAGGTCTGCCACAACAACTCCTCTGGCGAAGCGCCTTTGCGTTCCTTAGTGGCCAACTGATGCCAGTCATTTAGGGTGGGGGTTTTCTTATCTGCCACAGGTTTCTCCAGCTAACGATTAGCTTTAACAGGTTTAGGTCGCACTATGCAGGACTACTGCGGCTAATAGTAGGTCTATTTTCTACAACTAAACTCACAATAATTGCCAAATTTGCTCCCAATAACACCGTAATAATGGTATAAGTTGCTAATAAACTCACAAATTACAACTTATATTGACTAAAGAGCTATGGCCACTATTTGCAACCACCATGTAAGAAGCTGCATGCACGGTCTGCGCGCACGCAGTCTGCCTCAGCAGCAGGCTCTTGAACGTGCCGGTATAAACCCAGCAGTAATGGATAGTACTAGTCAGCGAGTTCACACTGATCAGGTGGCGCGGTTATTTAAGACAGTGCAGGAAACACTGAATGATGAGTTTATGGGCTTTACCCAGGGAGGTTGCAAAGTCGGTCTATTTGCAACTATGGCAGAACTTGTTAGCCATTGCACTACCCTGGGAGACCTATTGGACAAGGCTGTCAACTTCTACAATCTGGTTAGCGATGATATCCCCATGGAACTGAGCCGGCGTGAGGATAAGGCAGTGCTGAGCTTTACCATGGACCAGCCCCACTTAGATCCAGAGCACTTTATGGCCGAGTTCTGGCTAGTAATTTGGCACCGCTTTCCCAGCTGGTATATCGGCGAAGCCATTCGCCTGCAGGAGACCCAGTTTACCTTTAAACCACCTGCCCACCGCAGTGAACTGCATATTATGTTCCCGGGACAGTTGCAATTTAATCGCAGTGCCAACTGCCTGATCTTCGATGCCCAGTATCTAGACAAACCGCTAGTGAGGTCAGATCAGGAGTTGCAGACCTATGTGCAAAATGCACCGGCAGATGTCATGACCATTCCTGGGTCAGACCGCACACTGGAAGCACAAATAGAAAGAATGATCGGTCAGCGCGACCCTAATAAATTGATATTTGCACCTATTCATCAGCTTGCAACGGAGCTGGGTATCAGCAGCCAGACCTTACATCGGCGCTTAAAGGAGAACGCTACGAGTTATCAAAAAATTAAGGACAATCTAAGACGAGAAGTGGCCATACACAAACTGGTGAATGAGAATCTATCGGTGGAAAAGGTGTCGGATATTGTAGGTTTTTCGGAGCCACGATCATTTACCCGCGCGTTTAAGCATTGGACTGGATTGACCCCTACTCAATATTGCCAAAGGAAAATCTAACGCGCGTTTGACAATAGTTTCCGGAAAACAGAAAAACTCAGGTCCTAAAACTTGGCAGCAGAGAAATCTAGTCTGCGCCCAGATTCTGTGCGCGCGATAGCACAGTGCCGATGATCCGAACCATTTCCTGTCACCGCAGGTCCAAACATACCTATGCAAGTCACCCCCAAAACAAGTACCCTAGAGATCTGTTTATATAGCCTGTGTAAGAGTTCATGCCCGACAATAAAATTAGACTCACCCAATACAGCCACGGTGCCGGTTGCGGCTGCAAAATAGCTCCCAGTGTATTAGAGACTTTCCTTCAGACTGACTATGTAGCCCCAGAGGATTCTCGACTGCTAGTGGGGAATAACACCAAAGATGACGCTGCCGTTTATGACTTGGGAGATGGCACTGGGGTTATCAGTACCACCGACTTCTTTATGCCTATCGTCGATGATCCGTTCGAGTTCGGCCGAGTGGCGGCCACTAATGCCATTAGTGACATCTATGCCATGGGCGGCACACCAATGATGGCGATTGCTATTTTGGGCTGGCCTATTAATACCTTGCCCGCCGAGGTGGCACAAAAAGTCATTGATGGTGGACGCCATGCCTGCGGGGAGGCGGGGATTCATCTTGCAGGCGGGCATTCTATTGATTCGCCAGAGCCTATTTTTGGCTTAGCAGTAACCGGTCGGGTAGAGCTTCATAATCTTAAGCAAAACTGTACTGCCCAAGCAGGTGATCAGCTGTTTCTAACCAAACCTATTGGCGTGGGTATTCTGACCACAGCCGAAAAGCAGGGTAAGTTAAAGCCCGAGCATTCTCGTTTGGCGGTCGAGAGTATGATGAAACCTAATATCATTGGAGCTGATCTAGCCAAGATTGATGGGGTAACTGCTATGACTGATGTCACCGGTTTTGGCTTGCTGGGCCACTTGCTGGAAATCTGTCAGGGTAGCCATTTAACCGCAGAGGTACAGTTAGCTAATATTCCCCTGCTCGATAATGCAGTGATTGATTATTTTTCGCAGAACTGCGTTCCAGGCGGCAGTGCGCGCAACTGGGAGAGCATAGCTCAATCTATCGCCGGTACTGACCTGCTGAGCCAAGCTCTGCTCTGTGATCCCCAAACCAGCGGTGGACTTCTTGTTGCCGTTAATAGTAACAGTGCACAACAGGTAAGTGATCTTCTAAAAGCCTGCGGTTGCTATCACCTGCCCATAGGGGCCCTGTACAAACCGGCCGATGGCATCACTATTCAGGTTAGTCCTTGAGCCTGCCTTTAGTAAATAACTATCGCGAGTTGTTGCTAAGCAATACTCCAATGATTGATGTCCGCGCACCGATTGAATTTGCCGCAGGTGCTCTTCCCTCAGCAGTGAACTTACCTCTAATGGTTGACGACCAGCGTCATCAGGTGGGCATCCGCTACAAAAATAATGGCCAGAAATCAGCAATAGAGCTAGGCCACAGTCTAGTTGCAGGAAAAATTAAAGAGCAGCGTATTCAGGCCTGGCGCAGTTTTATTATAGCCAACCCTAGCGCCGTACTTTACTGTGCCCGCGGTGGTCTGCGCTCACAGCTATGTATTGAATGGCTGGCAGATACTGGCGTTAGCTGCCCTAGGGTTGAGGGGGGCTATAAGTCGCTCCGCGGGTTTCTGCATCAGTATTTAATGACTTACTGTGCCAATCATTCTGTCACTGTTCTGTCAGGTATGACCGGCACGGGTAAAACTGAGATTATTCAGCAACTTGCCACTGGGGTTGATCTAGAGGGTGCAGCCAATCACAAGGGGTCGAGTTTTGGTCGCCCACTGGATAGCCAACCTGTTCAGGTTAATTTTGAAAATCGCATCGCTCTGGATATTTTAACGCTTCAAAATAAGATGCCGAAGGCTCAGATAATAGTTGAAGACGAAAGCCGTAATATAGGCGCCCGTCATCTACCTCATTATTTTGCTGACCTTATGGGGCGCAGTTCTTTTGTAGTAATTGATATGGATTTTGAGGAGCGGCTCGAGCGGCTATGGCAGGAATATGTAGTTGACCGCTATTTAAAAACCATGGCATTTTTTGGTGACAGCGGCGAGCAGGCGTTTTCTGACTACTTACGCGACAGTCTTCTGCGCGTACAAAAACGATTGGGTGGATTGCGTACCAAAGAGCTTTTAGCCCTAATGGACAGTGCTATCGCGCGACAGCATAAGGATAATTTTGCCAGCCATCGCCACTGGCTGGCGCCCCTTACTTCAGAGTACTACGACCCTATGTACAGCTATCAATTAGACAAGAAAAAAGAGCAAATCATCTTTAGGGGCAACCGTAATGCCGTGATTGACTGGCTGCAGAATACTTAAACTGTAATCGCAAACAGAAGTCTCAATCAGCCAACCACTTATACATCACCAAAGCATCTACAAATCCCTCACTGGGATGTTCAAATGCTCTGGGCAAACAACCCACAGTCGCAAACCCTAACTTCTCCCACAGGCTTATCGCACCACCATTGGTCGCAGCCACAAAGTTAAACTGCATTGCCTTGTATCCCAGTTCAGAGGCAATCTGCTGGGAATGCTCACACAAGGCTGTAGCCAGACCACGACCGCGAGCCCATTCGGCCACCATATAACCGCAGTTACAGACATGGGCACCAGGGCCTGCCTGATTTTTTTTGATGTAATAGGTGGCCAGAACTTTGTTATTTTCTTCAATCAAAAAGGTTCTTTCTGGGAGTTGTATCCAGATACGCTTGGCCTCTTGCTCGGATATATCTCGGTCGTAAGCATAGGTGTCTCCGGCCGCTACGATCTGTTGAAAAATAGGCCAGATCGCAGGAAAGTCAGCATCCAAGGCTCGCCGAATGATCATCAACGAGGCTGCATTCTCACGCCGCCATCCAAACGCACTGTCTCGCCATTGAGATAACTATTTTCAACCATTTGCACAACCAGTTGGCCAAACTCAGAGGGTTCACCCAAACGTTTTGGGAAAGGAATATTAGACACGATACCATCCTGTACAGGCTGAGGTGCGGATAACATTAATGGTGTTGCCATCACGCCTGGAGCTATGGTGTTAACGCGAATACCTAAACTCGCTAGATCCCGCGCCATTGGCAAGGTCATACCTACAATGCCACCTTTGGTTGCTGAATAGGCAACCTGACCCATCTGACCATCAAAGGCTGCAATAGAGGCGGTGTTAATAATGATACCCTTTTCCGACTTTTCATCGGCTTCATTGCGCGCCATAGCTGCGGCGGCGCAGCGAGCAATATTAAAGGTGCCTATCAGATTAACTTCAATAATCTTGCGGTAATGGTCAAGATTATGAGGCTCTCCTTCACGGTTGACAGTTTTAGCTGCAATGCCAATACCGGCACAGTTGACACAGATATCCACACGCCCTAAGTCAGCGATTATCTTATCAAAGGCAGCTTCAACATCCGTTCCGCTAGACACATCTAACTGAATAAAATGGGCCTTGTTAGCACCCAATTCTTCGACCGCTTTAGCGCCAGCCTCGGCGTTCATATCAATAATAACTACGGTTGCACCGCCATCGGCCAACGCCTGTGATGCCGCGCGGCCGAGGCCTGAGCCTCCACCGGTTACTACTGCAACTTTACTCTGTAAATTCATTTCTCTCTCCCAGGTTTGACTAATTCTAAACTGTGCCCCTTGAGAATCCGCCGCCAATGATACCGCAGTGAATTGCATGGGCACGATGAAATAACACTGTGAATAGACCCATCGTTAGACCAGATTCCCGAGGGGATTGAGCGCCGCATCCATTGCCAACCAATATACTCCAAGCACTGCAAGATACCCAATTTGCTTTTTAGGTGACAAAAGGACGGACGTGTTTCTGCTCGGGTTGCGGATCTTGACTGGGCTTTAGGTGCATCTAGCAACTCCTTTGCTACTTTTCACAGAATGACTGGCCCCTAGGTACTAGGTTCCTGAACCAAGACAAAGGGAGGTATCACCAGAGCCCAAAGTATAGTCTGGTTTTCATACCATTGCATGGCTTGTTGGTCGGCGATTTCAAAGACTGTTTTATCCCCGAGCCATGTTCTTATCTGAGCGGCATTATCTTGGTTTAGAGCTATGGCTACTTTGATTAAATCAGCACCAGGCGCCACGCCCAAAACATTGCCAGCGGCGTAGTGCTTCTGCAGTTCAAGCCAGCTGATTTTGGCCGTTTCACTATTGAGTCGGTTAATAAGAGTTTGTTGATCTGTAGATTCAGGCATTTTAATAGGATTTAAATTAAGGGCTGAGGTTAACTAAAGACCAGGAACTAGCGCCGGCTATTTAGCATCTTTTAATAATGGGTGATCTGGTGGCAGCTGCCGCGAAATCCACAGAGCCAGTTTATGCCGCATATTGGGGTCGCTTATCTGATCCTTAGCCAGAGGCTGAATAAGCTTATCTTCGATCAGTACTTTGTAGACAAACTCAACTTTTAGTTTCATTGAATCATGGCTCTCAATTTCGCCATAGGCCCGCTTTTTCGCATAGACAGCGCCTATTTGTAGGGCTTTTTTGACCAGCTCATCTTCATGGGGGATCTTTTGCATTATTTTTACCTCTAGTCTGTAAACGTCCTTGCATTGCGGAATATGCGCATCCAGCCGCTGTCTTCACCCCAATCATCTGGGTGCCAAGAGTTAAGTACTGTACGATAAACTCGCTCTGGATGAGGCATCATTAATGTAGCCCTGCCATCGGCAGAGGTGACTCCGGTGATACCATCGGGCGAACCATTGGGGTTTGCTGGATAGCGGCTGGCCACATCGAGGTTGTTCTCCAAAAATCGCATGGCGATTTGATTAGTTTGCTGCAACTGAGCCAGAGCATCGGGACTGGAAAATTCTGCGCGGCCTTCACCATGGGATACCGCAATAGGCATATGAGTGCCAGCCATTCCCTGCAAGAATACTGATGGTGAGTCTTCAATGCGCACCAGAGAAAAACGCGCCTCAAACTGTTCCGATAGGTTGCGTACAAACCTCGGCCAATGCTCGGCACCAGGAATCAATGTCTTGAGATTACTCAGCATCTGGCAACCATTGCAGACACCCAAACTAAAGGTCTCGGAGCGATGGAAGAACTGCTGGAATTGATCGCGAATCTGGCTATTAAAAAGCACTGTTTTAGCCCAGCCTTCGCCTGCTCCCAACACATCACCATAGGAGAAACCGCCACAGGCAACCATACCGGAAAAATCAGCCAGCGACCGGCGCCCAGCGAGTAAATCGCTCATATGAACATCGATGGCGGTAAACCCTGCACGATCAAATGCAGCGGCCATTTCTAGATGGCTGTTAACACCCTGCTCACGAACAATAGCGACCTTCGGCCTTACCCCAGTTTTGATATAAGGCGCACTGATATCGTCAGCGGGATCAAATGTTAGGTTGGCAGAGAGGCCCTTATCGGCGTTGCCAATTCGGGCAAACTCCTGCTCCACACATTCTGCATTATCACGCAGCGAAGCTACCTGATAGGAGGTCTCGCTCCAACAGGCTTGTAATACCGGGCGATCGCAGGCGAAAAGCATCTGCCCATCACGGCTAATCTCTAAACTGTCGTTGTCATTTAATGTACCGAGCCGATGCACATTGACTCCCGCGTCAGCAAAACGCTGAGACACATCTTCGGCAGCATTTGATCGAACCTGAACTACGGCCCCCAATTCTTCGTTGAATAACACCGCCATACTGTTGATATCCAGATCGGTCAAATCAACAGAAACACCTGTATGACCTGCAAAACTCATCTCGGCCAAGGTAGTTAGCAGGCCTCCATCAGAACGGTCGTGGTAGGCTAGGATATCGCCCTGCTCGATGGACGCCTGCATGCTATTAAAAAAGCCTTTGAGGGCCTGAGCATCGTCAACATCAGGAGCCGTATCACCAAATTCCGAAAATACCTGGGCTAAGATAGAACCGCCCATACGATTGGCACCAGCACCTAGGTCTAACAACAATAATTCGGTATCGCCCTGATCTGTGCGCAACTGGGGTGTTAATGTTTTACGCACGTCTATAACCGGTGAAAATCCAGTAATAATTAATGACAGCGGCGAGGTAACTGCTTTGTCCTCACCATTGGCCTCTCGCCACGCGGTTCGCATCGACATGGAATCTTTGCCCACGGGCACGGTGATACCCAACTTTGGGCAAAGGTCCATGCCCACGGCTTCAACGGTGCGATAGAGCTTTTCATCTTCACCGGGGGAGCCTGCGGCACACATCCAGTTTGCCGACAATTTAATATCTTTAATATTACCAATCCGCGCGGCACTAATATTAGTAATGGTTTCGCCGATGGCCATGCGTCCCGAGGCTGGGCCGTCGATTAGTGCCAGTGGCGTGCGCTCTCCCATCGCCATGGCTTCACCAGCGGTGCTGTCATAGGTGACTGTTGTAACGGCACAGTCCGCAACTGGAATTTGCCAGGGGCCTACCATCTGGTCGCGGGCAACCATACCTGTAACTGAGCGATCGCCAATGGTAATAAGGAAACTTTTGCTGGCCACTGATGGATGGCGCAATACACGAAACACCGACTCCATGAGATCGAGCTGTTCAGGCGCAAATGCCGTTGCGGGTAAATCTAATTTGCTCGCGGTGCGATGCATCTTAGGCGCCTTGCCAAATAACACCGACATGGGCAGATCGACTGGATTATTATCAAAGTGACTATCTGTCACGGTAATCTGTTTAGCGGCTGTGGCTTCGCCAACCACGGCATAGGGACAGCGCTCGCGCTCACAGATTGTCTTAAAACGTTCGATGTCTGCGGGTAAAATAGCCAGTACGTAACGCTCTTGCGCCTCGTTGCACCAGATTTCTACCGGCGCCATACCGGGCTCATCGTTGGGCACTTTGCGCAGGTCGAATTGCCCTCCTGTGCCGCCATCTTTAACCAGTTCAGGCAGTGCATTGGAAAGACCACCTGCACCGACATCATGAATAAAGGCGATAGGATTGATATCACCGAGTTGCCAACACTGATCGATAACTTCCTGACAGCGGCGCTCAATCTCAGGGTTTTGACGCTGCACTGAGGCAAAATCAAGGTCCGCAGAGCTGCTGCCTGTAGTCATAGACGAGGCGGCACCGCCACCTAATCCAATCAACATCGCCGGGCCACCCAGTACGACTAGTTGCGCGCCTGGTTCAAATTCTGGCTTGTCGACATGATCTTCACGGATATTGCCGTAACCCCCAGCAATCATAATTGGCTTGTGATAGCCGCGACGCTGCCCAGCAAAATCTATCTCAAAGGTTCTAAAGTAACCACAGATATTGGGGCGACCAAATTCGTTATTAAAGGCTGCACCGCCCAGTGGGCCCTCAGTCATAATATCCAGTGCCGAAACGATGCGCCCCGGTTTGCCGTAGTCATATTCCCAAGGCTGAATGTAACCAGGGATTTGTAAGTTGGACACGGTAAAGCCAACCAGCCCCACTTTCGGCTTTGAGCCTCGACCCACCGCACCCTCGTCACGAATTTCACCTCCAGAACCGGTACCAGCACCTGAGTAGGGCGCGATGGCTGTCGGGTGATTATGGGTTTCAACCTTCATAAGCAAATGAACTGGCTCTTGGCTATAGATATATTCTTTGCTGACAGGGTCTGGATAAAAACGCCCACCATGGCTGCCGGCAACCACCGCAGCATTATCTGAATAGGCCGAGAGAACATTTTCACCACCTAGTTCATTGGTGTTGCGAATCATGCCAAACAGGGAATATTCTTGGTCAACACCATCGACTGTCCAACTGGCATTAAAGATTTTATGGCGACAGTGCTCAGAGTTAGCTTGAGCAAACATCATTAATTCCGCATCCGATGGATTGCGTTCCAAGCTCTCAAAACTGGCCACAAGGTAGTCAATTTCGTCATCGGCCAACGCCAGACCCAGCTCTACATTGGCCAACTTAAGAGCACCACTGCCCCCCGCGAGAATGTCTACCGTAGTCATTGGCTTGGGCTGGTGGTGAGTGAACAGCATCTGCGCCTGCTGCAGGTCTTGAAATACGGTTTCAACCATACGGTCACTGAGCAGTTCAGATAACAGTGCCAGTTGCCCATCAGTTAGAGGAGTTTGAGCCTGCACATAATAAGCAGTGCCACGCTCGACACGCAAAACAGTCTGTAAGCCGCAGTTATGTGCAATATCAGTGGCCTTGCTCGACCAGGGTGAAATAGTCCCGGGACGGGGCACTACCAACAGCAGATGACCCGAGGTCAAACCCTTATCCTCACTTGGCCCATAGGTCATCAGAGCCTCAAGTGTTGCTAGCTCGGCATCTGACAGGGCCTCACTCACGTCGGCAAAGTGCACATATTCGGCTGCTACAGAGGTCACTGAGGGCAAAGCCTGTTGCAGGTTAGAGAGTAATTTTTGACGTCGAAACGCGGAAAGAGAGGATGCGCCGCTAAGGATTATCATGGATGCTGATCTCAAAAACATGGCTGTTAGAAAGCGGTCTATTCTAGCTCAAAATTTACTGCTTAGGCAGAATGAATTGCTTAAAACATGTACAATCATTGAATCCTGACTAACTTCAGCTAGAGCTTGCACTATGAGGCAACTATGACAGCTATGGACGAACTTCCCCGAACTATCAAAAGATTAGGGAATCGACTTATCCTGATAGTTATCGTGTCTGTGTTTGTAGCCTTTATTTCTAGCAGTGCCCATATGTCGGATCTCGAGAGAGTCCATGCTCGAGGTCAGCTTGTGATGCTTACCATTCCCGGGGCAACCACCTATTTTGAGGATGGTCATGGCAGTAATGGCTTCGACTATTTAATTGCTAAAGCCTTTGCTGACAGCTTAAATGTCAAATTAGTGGTCAAACCCCAGTCAACATTGCGCAGGCTACTGTTGTCTGTCGGCGGTCCTCAGGGAGATTTTGCAGCGGCCAACATAGTCGCCACCGAGGCGCGTGCTAAGTCTTTAAAATTTTCCCAGCCATTTTTCGAGGTAACCCAACAGCTGATTTATCGCCGCGGCAGTAAGCGCCCCAAATCACTTGACCAACTCGAGGGAGATCTGGTGGTGATTACCGGCTCATCTCACAGCGAGCAATTAAAAAAGCTCAGGGCATCAGTGCCCAATCTAAGCTGGTCTGAGCGAGATGACATAGAAATGAGCGACCTGATAAGAATGGTCCACGCAGGTGAGATTCCATATACGGTGGTTGACTCACTAGCCTATCTGGTCAATCGACATATATATCCCAGAGCTCGCAAAGCCTTTGATATAGCTCAACCTCAAACCACTGCCTGGGCGTTTGCCTCACATAGTGATGACAGTCTGCTAAATGCAGCTAATGCCTTTATAGATAGCTATATTTCTAGCGGCAAACTCGCGTACCTCGAACAGCAACTATTTGCCTACATAGAGAACTTCTCGGTAGGAGATTCTCAGAGGCTGGGACAACTGGTCGCGCGGCGGTTACCAAAATATGAACAGATGTTTCGCGCAACAGCGCAACGGTTTGATATGGACTGGGCGCTACTCGCTGCGGTCGCCTATCAGGAGTCGCACTGGAACCCCAAGGCTAGATCGCCCACAGGCGTGCGCGGACTGATGATGCTGACCATGGATACGGCCAGAGAAATGAATGTTAGCAATCGCCTCGATGCCGGCCAGAGCCTAGAGGGTGGGGCTGCCTATTTGGTTAAATTAAAGGCACGGTTGCCAAAGCGCATAGCCGAACCCGATCGCACATTGTTTTCGCTGGCAGCTTATAACGTTGGCTTTGGTCACCTAGAAGACGCTCGGGTCCTAACATCACGCAGCGGTAAGAATCCAGACCTGTGGGTCGATGTGCGAGCACATCTGCCTCTGCTGAGTAAAAAACAGTTTTACTCTACTGTTAAATACGGTTATGCCAGGGGCAATGAACCGGTTCTGTATGTCGACAACATTCAATACTACAGAACTTATCTACAGTTGCACTCTCTGTCCCAACATAATTTTGAGCCTCCTCCCGAGAGCCCCGACTTGGACACAGACACACCGGCGTCTCTGTAGACATTACTAATTTTTCTTCTCTCGCTTGCGGCGAAAAAAGTCACTCATAAGGTCGCCACATTGCTGTTCTAGTACACCACCATACCATTCAAAACTGTGGTTATAATGACTCTGTTCCATTAGTTGTAATTGGCTTTGCAGTGCGCCTGCTCTGGGTTCCGCCGCACCAAATATGACACGGCCAATACGTCCATGAATCATTGCACCAACACACATTGTGCAGGGCTCTATGGACACATAGAGGTCGCAGTCATTGAGGCGATAGTTGTTCGTATTGTCGGCCGCATTTCGCATGGCTACTATTTCGGCATGGGCGGTTGGGTCGCAGCCAGAAATGGGCTGATTGTAGCCCTCACCAATGATCTCACCATCTTTGACCACCAGGGCACCTACCGGCACCTCGCCGACCGCCCCAGCTTGCTTCGCTAGACGCAATGCTTTGGCCATAAAAAATTCATCAGTACTCATCTATTACCCTATCCCGTAAAATCGTGCGCTTACCTTCTATCAAGAATTATCATGCTCAAACCAATAAACCTTTCTACTGAAGATCAAACCAACTGGCAATCTGATCTAAGCCAATGTTTTACCGCGGTTGATGATCTGCTGACCGAACTAGAACTCGATCGCTCACAGCTCTCAGTCTGCCAGCGTGCAGCAACTCAATTCGACTTTAAAGTGCCGCGACCATTTGCTCAGCGCATGAAAAAAGGCGATCCAAATGATCCGTTACTGGCCCAGATCCTGCCGGTTAAAGCTGAGATGAGACGAGACCCTGCATACATTGCTGACCCACTGGACGAAACTAGCCACAACCCGATTGCTGGCATTGTACATAAATACCGCCATCGCCTGTTGCTGATCGTCAGTCCAGCCTGTGCAATTAATTGCCGCTATTGCTTTCGCCGTCACTTTCCCTATCAGGAAAATCGCCAGAGCAAAGCCCAGTGGCAGCAGGCACTTACATACATAAGGGGTAACACAGACATAAATGAGGTGATATTTTCCGGCGGTGACCCACTGGCAGCCAATGACCATTTCCTTAGCTGGCTCACCGAGCAAATCGCCGCCATCTCGCATATCAAACGCCTGCGGATTCATAGCAGGTTGCCTGTAGTGATTCCATCACGCATCGATGACTCATTTTTGCGCTGGGCTTCTGCCACTCGACTCAAACCTATTATGGTGTTGCATATCAATCACAGCAATGAAATTGACAACCAAGTCACCTCTGCTATTGAGCGGTTAACGAATACTGGAATAAGAGTCCTCAATCAGACCGTCCTGTTAAAAGGTGTTAACGACCATGCCGCAACCTTGGCCGCGCTCAGCGAAAGACTTTTCGATTGTGCAGTCACCCCCTACTATTTACATCTTCTAGATCCAGTACAGGGCGCCAGTCATTTTGATATTACGTCAGACCAAGCCAGCCAAATTTATCACGAATTGCAGAACATGCTGCCGGGTTTTTTGTTGCCAAAACTGGTACGCGAAATTCCCGGTAAGCTGTCAAAGACTATTATTCCCACTGACGTATAGTTTATTTGAAAGAATGGATTCAAAGCCTCATATGCGACATTTAATGTCCTATAAACGACATAAAAATTAACGTTGTGCATTTGGGAATTAAATAAGGGTAAACTCCGGCGGTGGTTGGAAGTTTCAACCGCAAAGACTTTTTACGGTTGTAGTGCAGATCCCATCTGTGTTGATTAAAAAAACAATAATCAAAGGCCATAGCCAGTAAATAAAATTCAAATTAGATCCAATTCTATCTCGGGGGAGATTTATGAAAGCTAATACTTTTTGGAAATTAAATGCCATTGCGGCAGCTGTGATTGCTGGTAGCACCATGCTTCCAGTGGTATCTGCTGTAGCAGATGAAATGGTTGAAGAAATTGTTACTGTTGGTGCACGTGCTAAAGCCCGTTCAGCTATTGATACAGTATCAGCTGTTGATGTGATTGGTGGCGATGAGCTAGCTAATCAGGGTGACGTTGATGTTACTAACTTACTACGTAACTCGGTTCCTTCATACTACGTAAATGACCAGCCAATCAGTGACGCGGGTACTATGGTTCGTCCACAAGGCCTACGAGGCATGGCAGCTGACCATACTCTTGTTCTGGTTAACGGTAAGCGTCGTCATCGTTCTTCAGTAATTCTTTGGGCCGCTGGTGGTATTTCAGACGGTGCTCAGGGTCCTGATGTCGGAGTTTTTCCAAGCCTAGCGCTTAAGAACGTCGAAGTACTTCGTGATGGCGCTGCCTCTCAGTACGGTTCAGATGCAATTGCTGGTGTTATCAACTTCAACATGAAAGATGCAAGTGAAGGCGGTACCCTGCAGGTTCGTACCGGTGAGTATGGCGATGGCGACGGGTCAATGACCTATGTTTCAGGTAACTTCGGTCTGCCTCTTGGTTCTAATGGCTTTGTTAACACCACCTTTGAAGTTGGTTCTAGTGACGAAACTGATCGTTCAGTTCAGCGTACAGATGCTGCCCAGCTCACTGCAGACGGTTACGCCGATGTGCCAAGCCCAGCAATGAAGTGGGGCCGCCCTAATGTTGATAACGACATGAAGTTGTTAATCAATTTTGGTGCCGACCTAGGTGAAAACACTGAAGTCTATGGTTATGCCAACACTTCAACTAAAGACGTTGACGGTGGCTTCTACTTCCGTAACCCAACAAACCGTGGTGGTGTGTACGGCGATGGAGATAACCTCATAATCGGTGATATGGACGGTTTGGGCATTGGAGGCTCGTGTCCGAATGCTGATCCAGCCAACAATATCGGTGGACTGGTCGCTTTAACCGGCAATATCCCAGACGCAACCGATATGGCTGCTGTGCTTGCTGACGATAACTGCTTCTCGTTCCAGGAAACTATACCTGGTGGATTCACACCGCGCTTTGGCGGTACCGTGACTGACCAAGCGTTCCTGTTTGGCTTGAAAGGTGAGCTAGCTAATGGGTTAGGTTGGGACGTGAGTTCTTACTTCGGTAAGCACGAAGCTGACTTCTTCATTAACAACACTGTCAATGCAAGCATGGGTCCAAATTCTCCACGCGATTTCGATCCAGGTATGTACCGTCAAGTTGAAACTTCAGTAAATGCTGACTTCACTTACTCCCTGAGCGAAGATGTAGCCCTAGCCTTCGGTGCTGAATACCGTGTTGAGGAATTTACTATCGGTGCAGGTGACGAAGCTTCTTCAACTGCCGGCCCCCTGAAAGATCAAGGGTTTAGCCTTTCTAGTAATGGCTTCCCTGGATTCTCCAAGAATATCGCCGGCGTGTTTGACCGTAGCAACTATGCGACGTACTTAGAAGCTGAGTGGGATGCATCAGATAATCTACTGCTTGCTTCTGCACTGCGCTTTGAAGACTTCGATGATTTTGGTACAACAACTAACTACAAGGTGGGCTTTAACTATCAGGTTAGTGATGACTCAGGATTCCGTGGTACTTTTAGCACTGGCTTTAAGGCACCTACTCCAGGTCAATCAAATGTTTCAAACATCTCTACTACGATCAACAACGTCACAGGACAGTTAGAGAACAAGGGTGTTATACCATCAACTAGCCCGGTTGCTTCGTTGTATGGTGGTGAGCCATTGGAGCCAGAAGATTCCGACAACATGACCTTTGGTATTTTCACTACTGTTGGCCAGTTTGATATAACCCTGGACTGGTTTGATATTGATGTTGAAGGTCGTTTAGCGTTGTCTGAAGACACCGTACTGACTGATGCAGATATTGCATCTTTGGTAGCTAACAATGTACCCGGTGCTAACGACATGTCGAAATTCCGCTACTTCACTAACGACTTTGACACCAACACTAACGGTATTGACTTAGTTATTTCTACCAGCACTGACTGGATGGGTGGTACCACTAGCTGGAACCTAGCCTATAACAAGACAACTACTGACGTTAAAGTGTCTGCTGCGCAGGCTAGTGATCAGGACGTTCTTGACCGCAAGCAAATCATTGAAGACATGACTCCAGATACTCGCTGGAACCTGTCTGCTAACCACATGATGGACTCGTGGAGAATGCTGGCTCGTGTTAGCTCTTACAGTGACTGGTTCGACAGCAATGAAGGCAATTATTACTCAGCCGATGTAATTGTTGACTTGGAGGTTTCTTACAACCTCAATGAAAGCTCAACTTTATTAATTGGTGGTAATAATGTATTCGACGAAACTGGTGATGACATAGCTGATACAGCTGATGCATACGGCAACCTGTCGAGCCAATTTGCTCCTATGGGCTTTAGTGGTGCGTTCTGGTATGCCCAGTACAAGTACAACTTCTAAGCAACTCTAACGAGTTAATTAGATGAGGTCAGCACTCAGGTGCTGTCCTACTAGCTACAAAAAAAGGGGTGCCAACTGGCACCCCTTTTTTTATATCTAAACAACCAAAATTCCTTACCCAGCACTGGCCGTATATTGCAGCCTGACTTTATCTTCCATCCCAGGCATTTCTTGCCGCCGCAGCTTTTAGGATTGCACGATTACTGTCTGAAGGCGCAGGTTCGGAGTCACCAAAGATAGCCCTTACCCAATGCCCGTCAGTAGCGTTTGGCAACAGGATGAACTTGTCACCAAAATCATAACGATCGCGCTCCATCAAAGCGTAACGCGCATCAATACCCTCAACGTAATAATCCCTTTTATAATCATTTAAATTATCACCCAACATCAAAATTAATTCATGGGACTCACTGATCGCTTTCTTTGCCGGCGTTTTGTTTGAGGTATTTCTGTATACCGTCAGATGCTCATTATCCGCAAATGGAAGCTGTAAGTAGCGCAACTGTTTTAGGGCGTACTCCTCAGTATTTTCGCCTTGGTCACGATTAGTAACATAAAACACCTCGACATTATTATCACGGCAGTAATCTAAAAACTCACGGGCACCTGGAACAGGAGTAATTAAGTTTTTGGGTATCCAGCGATCCCATGCGGCATCATCAAAAAAATCCATTCCGTTATTAATCAGGTAGCCCCAATAACTGGCCGCATGAACTATCGTGTTGTCGACATCAGTAATAACAGCTAATGGTTTACTGCCGATATTATTGCGCCGCAGCGCCTGTTCAACCCTGAGTGTAGCCAAGTTAAAAGCTTGATAACATAGGGCACCATATTCGGCAGCGGTTGCCGACCAAGCTACCGCCCATAGGAGCGGATTCTGATGCTTTAAGTCAGCACTACTAATATTCGATGAAGAGTCTGTTTTTGCGTAGGCCTGCATGGGCATGTACAGACCGCCTAATAAAAGCGAGGAAATTAACTGCCTGCGATCTAAACTCTGTGTATTTTTATTCTGCATAAAATTACCTTTGAATTTTTTATTGCCATTGAAGCGCTGGATAATTACTCCTGCCGTAAGAGCGACTGAAATCGAGGATCCGCAATCCCCTCAATATCGGTTTGAAAAATAAAAAGATTGCCCGCCTCTGGCTCGGCTTTGCGAGCATCTGGCGTCATCCCCTGATAAGCCGTGGTAATAAAAAGCATATTTAAGTCTGGCCCGCCAAAAGCAACACAGGTTGGCTGACTCAC
>Ga0206677_10000152_pt1 | contig 60844 bp, 76 predicted proteins | sample M130m12015metaG_FD_155475 | JGI IMG/M metagenome (GOLD analysis project Ga0206677, IMG submission 155475) | Ammonia-oxidizing marine archaeal communities from Monterey Bay, California, United States - M1 30m 12015 | ecosystem: Environmental > Aquatic > Marine > Intertidal zone | place: USA... | reverse complement strand
TACCAGTTCCACCGTTAGGTAATTTAAAAAAACCCGAAGCTAAATTTGAATTTTCTGGAATAAATTTATTTACAATACCATTAAGATTAATTAATCCCGATGTATTAAAGAAATTAGATATACCCTCGAATGAAAAGTTTCTTGTTTCGCCTCCAGCATCAGAACCGATAACCTTGTCGTTCTTATCCGGTGTTGTATCTAAAGCATAAGAGGTTATTCTTGCCATTGATTATTTTTTAAATATACTTGTAACCTTTTCGCTACTTCGTCCGCCGAAATAAGCTAATACAACTGCCATCATGACTTTTTCAAATGTATCGTTCCATGTAACTCCTATATGAAATGGTATCGATTCAACACTATCTAGTATTCCTGCTAAAGAAAATATAACAATACACCACACTAAAACTAGTGGGCGTACGTTTTTCGAAAGCCATGAATCTGATATTGAATCAGCTTGCCATCTTGAAGTGACCGCTTCCATCTCTTTATTTTGTTGTTCAAATATAAGTTGTTGTAATTTTATTTTTTCATCACTACTTACATCAGATTTACCTATTGCTGCTATAGCCTCTGCTGGTGTTGATGCACCGCTAATTAGATTACCTAACGTAGGGTTAACCAATGAAGCTGCGCCGAACAATAGTTTACCTACTGTAGTTTCTGCAAATTTCTTTTTTGGTTTACTCATTTAGCTATTTTTTTTATTTTTAATAAACTCATCAAATGATACGAAACTTGAGTTTGCTGGTGTCGAACTAGTTCCCTTTACTCCTTTTGTCTTAACAACTCTGTTCTTTTTACCAAGTCTATGATTAACACCTTGTTCGTTTTGTTTTTGTCTTTGGCTGTTTACCTCTTTAATTTGAGACGCTCTGTCGTTTGTCATTTTAGTTTTAGCCGCAATCCTAGCATTTTTTGTGTGCTCTTTTCTTAGTTTTAATGTTTCAAAAATGTTTTTACCTTTAATACTTTTTGCTTCATTCCTTGCGGCTTTCATTGTATTTCTTTTCTCCATTGCCGTGCCGGTTTTAATTCCTCTCACTTGTCCTCTTCTTCCTAAATTGCTGAAAGCATCAACTCTAACTTCTGGTATATCAGGAGTCCCTGGAGAAGTATATTTTCCTGTGAAACCGCTTGTCCCTTCAACCACTTTTTCTTTGCCAAAATCAGGATCTGTGCTTAAATTTGTATTATATTTTTTTCCACCAAATTCAAATTCTTTTAACCCACTTTTTCTAGCGTTTCCAAAAGCAGATTTAAATTCATCACTTCCAGAAGACCCCGGTATAGTGTAGCTAGGGGTGCTGGTGTCGTTTAACTCAATTAACGTGCCGAGAGTATTATCGAAATTAAATTGATCCCCAAGATTTAAACCAGAGCTTTTTAAATCTAGCCCCGAAACACTAAAGCTATTATTAGAGTTCGTGTTGGGATCACCTAATGATGACTTACTGATTAAATCTTCTGTTCTTCTATCAAAGGTGCCGTCAGAATATATTTCTTTGCTACCCATCTTTTGTTTGTAAGACATAATATTTATTTTTTATATTTGTAAGGGAATATAGTGTTCATAGCTTTTTGTCTTCCCTCGCAACCGCATGGGATGTTTAAGCCTTGGGATACTTTATCCACTAAACCTTTAATTCCTGTTTTTCTTGTGAACTTCTCTATTGAATCACCTAATCCTCTACTTTTCATATTAACAATTCCATTTTCTTCTAGCAGCCAAACCTCTTTCAGACTTCCAGCCTTTTGATCTTGCGCAAAATGATTTACGTCTTTTTGCAGCTTTACTTCCTTTCTTTAATTTAGATGGAGGTGTTGTAACTGCTGTTTTAAGTTTACTACCAGGATTATCTCTCCTGTATTTAGCTACACCTTTTTTAGACATACCACCACCAGCTTTTGCCCCAGTGCCGCCTTTCTTATTGACTTTAGTGTAATAGCCTTTTGACTTTTTCTTTGATGGTGCTTTTTTGTTAGGCATAACTATTTTTTCTTTTTCTTTTTCATTTTTGCTGCTGCTTTTTTAGCTGCCGCTTTGCCTTTTGCTGTGTAAGCAAATTTTTTGTTTCCTACTTTTGGCATAATGTTTATTTTTTAATAAGTTAAATCTTTTTTATCCCCTTTATTTAAACCTCTTCTTAATTTTGCGTTTGCAATTTCTCTAAAATTACCATCACTTGGAGTTTTAATTTTAGCCGTAGTTGACTTTTGATTATTTTTTATAGCTGAAGCTGTCCAACTTTTATCTGCATACCTCATATCTTTTGCAGATGTAACACCCGCATTCCTTAAAGCAATTGTTTTGCTAGCTCCATGCTTCGCATATTGTTTGCCTGCGTTGCTAAACGCTGAAAAGATTTTAGTTGCAGTTTTAGCGGCTCCTCCAATAAGACCACCTACAGCCGCGAGGCCGCCTGAACCACCAACTACTTCTGGTTTTTTAGGAGCTTGGCTTTGAATAAAGCTTTTAACTTCACTTCTACTTGCTTTAGATTGTGGGGAATTGTTTATTATCTTAGAGTCTCTCTCGTTGAAATTTCCTGGAGTGTCTTTTTCTTTTGACCCCATTTTGTGTTCGAATGGCATAATTATCTGTTTTTATCTTTAATCATATCATCTATAGCTTTATTATAAACTTTATCTGTATATGATCTGTTATTAAAAAATTTACTTCTTGTTCCTGTTGGTAAGTCTTCTTCTGCAAGCATTATACGATACACTCGTTTAATTAATTGCTTACATTTAAAACTTGTTTTGTATATTGTGTATTTTTGTAATTTACCTTTTCGCTCTCTCCAAACATCGATCCAACCGTCTCTTCTTAATCTCTCCCATCTGTCTTTATCCCAACTGTAGGTGTAAACACCATCAATAAATTCATTACGCGTAAATCGATCTTTGCAATCTAAATAGATTAGTAATTCAAGATCAGCATCCTTTATATTATAAGTTTTACAGGCCCATTTACGAATGAGCCTGTAATATTTTAATAAATTTAAATCTTTTATGTCATCTGTACTTATTCTCATTCCACAAGTACTATGTCACCAAGTTTCAATACATAATATAGTTGATCTTTCCATTCAATACCGTGACCGGCTACTTTATCATAATGAACTATATCATCTTTATTAAGGCCTTCTACTAAATTACCAGCAGATATTACTTTGCCTTTTAAATATCTAACATCTTTGTTTTGATCTTCAGTTAGCTCTAAGCCACCAACTTTCTTTGGTGCTTCTTTTATCTTCTCTATAACTACGTAGTAATTAATTGCTTTCATGTATCCTAACATTATTAATTACACAATCTGCAGAGAAAATAGTATTAACAACACTAACTGCATTCTTCAGGGCTGTTTTAGTAACTAGCACTGGATCTATAACACCTTCTTTAATCATATCAACAGTTTTACCGTTGATTACATTTATTCCTTTGCCCGATTTGCCAGACTCTTTATATTCTAAGTTTGCATTCTCAAGTATTGTAGCGTAAGGTGATTTTATTGCTTCAAGAAGAATTGATTCGCCTTCATCCGCAGGAATTATGCTATACGATGCATCCAGCAAAGCTACACCACCTCCTGGAACAATACCTTCTTGTAATGCTGCTTTAGTTGCATATATTGCATCTTCAACTCTATCTTTCTTTTCTTTCAACTCTACTTTTGAATTAGCACCTACTTTTACAATAGCTACATATCCATTTAACATCGCTAGTCTTTGTTGTAGTCTTTTCTTAAAGAATGGATTTTTTTCATCTTTAACTTTGCTTTCAACTAACTCTATTCTTTCGCTTAATACAGTACCTTGATCTTTTATCGTTAATACAGTGTTTTTATCATCTGTAACGGCTTTAATTGCTTCACCTAATATATCAGGCCCAATTAAATCTAAATCATCACCTAACTCTTCGTTTATGACTTTAGCACCGGTAAGTATCGCAAGATCTTCAGTTGTGTCTTGCTTGGTAGGTCCGAATCCAGGGAGATCAATTACATTGACTTTTATATTGCCTTTAACTTTATTTGCTAGCAATGCTGCTAATGGCTGCTGTTCTACGGTCGCTACGATAAGCAAACTTCTTTTTTCTTTTATAACAAACTCTAGTACATTCTGAATCTTACGAATGTTTGGGATTGGAGAAGAAACTATCATTACGTACGGTTTTTCTAGTTCTGCTTTTCCTTTATCCTTGTCGGTTACAAAGTATGGCGATTTGAGTCCGCACTCTATCTGTGTGCCTTCAACAAATTCAACATTTGTTTTTTCGGTCTCAGACTCTTCCATTAAGACGACGCCGTCTTTACCCACTTTCGAATAGGCTTGCGATATTATCTTGCCGAGTTCTTTATCGTTGTTACAGCTAATACTACTTACATTTTCTAACATATCACCTTCGACTTCAACCGCAGCTTCATCTAAGTAATGATTTACTTTTTGTAAACCATTTTCAATACCGTTTTTTATGTTTCTTATATTATTTGTAAAATCTTCTTTTTTTGTTGCTAAATTTAATAATGAATGAGCAAGGACGGTTGCCGTAGTGGTACCGTCACCTGCTTCTTTCACTGTGTTTTTAGCTGCTTCCTTTATCAAGGTTGCTCCCATGTTTTCGACCGGGTCAATTAAGACTACGCTTTCCGCAACGGTTACTCCGTCTTTTGTTATTACCGGCCTTCCGAGAGCGTCCTCGTAAATTACACATTTACCAGAAGCACCAAGGGTTGATTTAACTGCTTGAGTTAATTTTTCAACACCTGTCATTATTTTTGTTCTTGCATTTATCCCGAAGGATAAATCTTTTACTATCTCACTTGGGTTATTATATTCCATTTAATTAAATTTATTGTAAGTGGTTATTTGAATGTTTTCACGACTTTAGGTCCTTTTAAAAATTCAAGCTTTTTAGAGTAATGACTAATGCTTCCATCAATCGCTGCCTCACAGCTTTCTAAAGTTTCACGCCTTGTAACATCGATCCATTTTTCTTCTTCACTTAGATCTTTGTATTCGGCTTGGAAAAATCCATTAGGTAGTTGAACAATTCGCCAGTTTTCTTTTTTAGCGATGTGCTCCCAAAGAGTTCTGGTTTCTTCGGATATTCCTTGAGTACTGTTGTTCCCCCAGGAATAGGTTTTGTAAAAATAAGTCATTGGTTTTGGTTATGTTACTATAATCACGTGGTTGTTAGGTATTTTAACCTTCTAATGTCGCAACTCTAGCTTCTAACTCTTGTATTGCTTTTATAAGCATTGGTACTAATACAGAGTATTTAATAGATTTATAAGCAATAGCTCCTTCGGTTCCGTCTGAGCTAGGATCTTTTGTTTCCTCAACTAAACCAGGAAATATTTGTTCGACCTCTTGCGCTATTAACCCTATTTGTTTAAGTTCATTTCCTATAAAATTGAAGTTTTTAACTTTTAGTTGTTTAATACCTTCTAATTTAGGGGTGGCATCTATTATATTTTCTTTTAATCTTTCGTCAGAAGTGCTGCCGTAAGAATTGTTAAAATTTCTTAAATTACCATTAAGATCACAGAGGAGCATGTTTGAAATAGTACCCAACCCATTATCAGCTTGAAACACCAAATGGTACGCTCCACTTGTCAACATACCAGCACTTGTGTAGCCTAGCACACCAATTGTTCCGCTTGCTGCAGTACCATAATTGTTTTTAATACCAATACCAGCGTTGGATCTTTTTAAATTTATTTTACCACCAATTGATCCCGAACTAAATCCAACCGCTAAATCTTGCCCAAAGTATCCGTTTTGCCCTATGAAAGTACCCGCTAATGAAGCCGCGTTTAAATTTGAAGTAGAAGCGGGATCTAAGTAGTAATTTGCGTTGTTCTTATCTATAAACTGGGTTCCTTTAACTGTGCTATTTGATGTTATAGCTCCTGTTGCTGTTATAGTGCCGTTAGAACTTAATGTCGCTCCTGTTATATTTCCACTTGTTTGTATACTAGCGGTTTCAACATGCCCCGTTTTAAACACTTTAAATAAACTACTTGAGCTACTGTTCTCTATAGCAAAAGCAGGTGTTGAAGCGGCTTGGTTAGTAGGAACTGTAATAAACATAGCTTGAGTAGCTTGCCCATCTGACGAACCTGCTACTCTTATACCACCAGCACCTGCTAAGGTGTAGTCACCAGCAAAACCGTCATTAAAAATAAGTGCAGTACCGTATAATCCCATCGATATACCACCGCCATTAAAATTAACAAGTTTTTTCTCACCACCACCAGTAGCGGGTCCAATAACTAGATCGATACCATAATAGCCAATATCTCCAGCTACAGTTGTATTTAATCTAAATAAACCATAATAATTGCTACTATTTAATACCCTTATACTTGATAACCCGGATGAACCTGTGTTTTTAAAATCACAAGCTATGAATTGGCCTGTGTTTGATGAACCTTTTATTTCAGCTGTACCGGATACATTAAGGTTACCATTTATTTGTACTACACCCCCTGAAACACTAAACGGATTTAAATCACCCCCTGATGTATATATTTTAAAATCATCCGCGTTTACTTTAAATACACTTGTTGTAGAACTACCTATTAATTGAAAACCTGTCAATGCACCATTACTATCTATAGTAACACCATATCTGCCTTCGATACCATTAATAGATGTTGCATTAGTAGTTATGCTAGTTGTGTTAGTCCCGACAGTTGTGCTTAAATTAGTAATTGCGGTAGCGTTAGCTGTAATATTAGTTCCGTTGTTTGTACTTGTTGTATCAAGAGTTACTATATCCGTCGCATTAGCGGCTATATTAGTGTTTGCATTTGTTATAGCGGTATCTAATGTAGAAATGCTAGTGGCATTAGTCGCAATGTTTGTATTCGCAGTACCAAGCCCAGTTGTGTTAGTGCCTACTGTTGTTGTCAATGAAGTAACGTCTGTAGCATTTTGAGTTATATCCGCTTCGGCTGTTGTTAGGTCATTTGTAAGTGAAGTAATATTGGTGGCATTGGTTGCAATATTAGTATTAGCTGTTGTTATCGCTGTGCCATTTGCAGTTATTGCAGTCTCATTAGTTGTAACGTCACTTGACAAACTTGTATGGTTTGTTGCATTCTGTGTTATAGCTGTATTAGCTGTGGCAAGATTATTTGTTAATGTGGTTATTGCAGTAGCATTTGTAGCTATATTAGTGTTGGCTGTTGTAATATCTGATTCGTTGTCACTTATATCACTTGTATTAGTTGTAACATTAGTTGTTAGAGATGTAACATCTGTAGCATTTTGAGTAACGTTAGTATCAGTGGTGGCTAAGTTATTAGTTAGCGTTGTAATATCCGACGCATTAGTAGCTATGTTCGTGTTTGCCGTGGCAATGTTTGTACCGTTAGTAGCAATATTGGTATTTGCCGTAGTTACATCAGTCTCTAAAGTGGTTACATCTGTTGCATTTTGTGTTACATTTGTGTCAGTAGTAGCTAAGTTATTGGTTAGTGTAGTTATTGCAGCTGCATTTGTTGAAATGTTTGTGTTAGCTGTAGTTATATTTGTATTAGCTGTAGTTATATCTGTTGTGTTAGTAGTTACAGATGTATCAAGTGTGGTAACGTCAGATGCGTTTTGAGTAATTGCTGTATTTGCAGTAGCTAAATCATTAACTAAAGTTGATATAGCGGTTGCATTTGTTGATATACCAGTGTTGGCTGTTGTTATATCGGTATCGTTGTTTGATATGTTCGTAGTGTTAGTTGTAACATTGCTTGTTAAACTAGTAACATCACTTGCATTCTGTTGGATGCTTGTATTGGCTGTGGAAAGATTATTAGTAAGAGTGGTTATAGCCGTCGCATTTGCGGTTATATCATTTGAATTACTAATTATACTAGAACCATTCCCACTTATATTAGTTGTATTGCTCGTTACAGATGAATCTAATGTTGTTATACTAGTTGAATTTTGATTAATACTAGCATTAGCGGTTGCTAAGTTAGATGTTAATGTAGCTATATCAGTAGCATTAGCGGCAGCGGCTGTAGTCACTGTTGTAATATTACCTTCATTAGTTGTTATATCAGTTGCATTACTTGTAGCTGATGCTGTAACTGTTGTTATATCTGTTGCATTAGTTGTTATGCTAGCTGTATTGTTGTTTACTATTGCAGTTAAGTTAGTTAAAGCTGTTGCTGAGGCAGCATCCTGAGATGTTGTTGTACTCATTACACTATTAGCAAAAGCTTCTGATAAAGCGGTAAGATTACCATTAGCATCGAAAGTACCAAAACTGCTAGCTAAGTTGGTTGTATAACTAGCTGAAGCAAAATCTGCATTTGTTGTAGTGGTGAACACTTGATTAGCGAATGCTTCAGAAAGAGTAACTAAATTACCGTTTGCATCAAACGTTCCAAAATTACCAGCTAAATTAGTTGAATACGTTGTATTGTTGCCAATATTAGTGGCGTTGGTTGAAATAGATTGATCAAACGTAGCTAAATTATATACAGTACCCTCTGATTCATTATAGTTTGCAAAAAATCGTGCAAGATCACCTATGGTAAAATTACCCGTTTCAAACACATCTGCTCCACTCGATGTTGATATAAAAGAAGAACCTAATAGTTTATCTTTTTCATTTATTGAAGCGTCTTTAGTATAGGATTGTACTCTTGCCATTATTAACCTTTTAGTATTTCTATTTCAGCTTTTAATTCTTGTATAGATTTTATTAATATAGGAACTAATTTACTGTAATCAACTGTTTGCATATCTGTAGCATCTTTTTCACCTGTAACCGCAGAAGTTACCACAGCGTCTAATTCATGTGCCTTAACACCATACGCTCTTTTGCCAATTTTATTTTCCTTGTCTTTCCATTTAAAATCGTAGACGTTTATGTTATCTATTATATCTAATCCATTGAACGATTGATAATCTTCTTTCAATCTGTAATCTGATGTTGTATTAAACGCTGTAGCATTACAAGCACCATCAATATGCAAACTATCATTGGAATTGTCTAACCAAAGCACCGCTGTTTCATACGCTGGAGTCGGGGGAACAGCACTGGGATTAGCTGGTACATATTTTCTTATAACGAAATTTTTATTTGCCCAAGTGCCTGTTGTAGGTGTTGAACTTGGTATATCTAAAAAGAACGTTTTATAGTATTCACTTACATGCAACCTACCCGAGTCAGCCGTTCTGCTACCACTATTCTCATTAAATATAATGTTCATACCACTCGCATAATCTGCAGAGGGTGTTACACTATTGGCAGATTGATTTGGTATTATTAATCCTGCGCCGTTCAGCTTCATCATTATTTTAGAGTAGTTATCTCCTTCATTACCCGCCACAAGTGATCTACCCAGCCTGTATTCTGCATTAAGATCAAAATTACCTTGTCCATCTGTTCCGCCAGTCGTTTTTATAACGTGGTGCCATCTTTGTGCCGATTGCATTTCTAAACAAACTGAACCTGCATCGTTTGCAACTGCACCCGCTTTCATAAGTAAAGCTGTAGGTCTGCCGTTTATATCATTTATACTTCCATCACCACTTGTAAAATCACCAGCACCTTGAATTACTACCGTATCGGATACATTTAAGCTACCGTTTATTTGTACTTTACTTGTGGATCCATCTGTTACAACACTAAATGGGCTTAATTGGCCATTTGAACTGTATATTTTGAAATTGTCAGCTGTTACTATAAAATCGCTTTGTGCATTTGCTCCACTTATAATTTGAAAACCAGTTACAGCCCCATTTGTGTCTAATGTAACCCCATATTTTGATTGCACACCGTTTAATGAAGTTTGATTGATCTGTATCGCTGATGTATTTTGTCCAACTGTAGTCCCTAAGCTAGTAACTGAAGCTGCAGAAGCATAATTTGTTGAATTCTCTAGATTCATTACAGTATTTGCAAAGGATTGTGATAATGTTAAGTTACCGCTTGAATCAATTGCACCAAAACTGCTTGCTAAATTGTTAACATATGATGTTGAAGCGAAATCAGCATTAGTTGTTGTAGTTAATATCTCGTTTGCAAAGGCTTCAGATATAGTAACTGCTCCATTAGAAGCAACTGTACCAAAACTAGAGCCTAAATTGTTAACAAACGTCGATGTTGCAAATGTTGCATCGGTAGTTGTGGTAAGCACACTGTTGGCAAACGCCTCAGATAATGCACTTAATGTGCCGTCTGCATTGTAAGTACCCACAGAAGCCGCTAAATTAGTGGCATATGAAGATGTGGCAAACCTATCCGATGCAGTAGTTGTTAAAACTAGATCCGCAAACGATTGTGCTAAGGAAGTTATTGTTCCTGTTGCGTCGGTTGTACCAAATGACGATGCTAAGTTTGTAGAGAATGTAGAATTCGCTGCAATATTAGTTGTATTTGTTGTTAAGGATTGATTTGCTGTAGCAATACTGTTTGTGTTTGTTGTAATGCTTGAGGATATAGCTGCTAAGTCATATCCATTTCCGTTCTGATTGAGTAAACCAGCGAAATAGCTACCCAATGAAGCCATTGAATAGTTTTTAGTAATATAGATTCCGTTTTCATACGATGAACCTATGACCTTATCAGAGGCTGTTATCTCTGAGTCATTAGTGTAATTGTGTATCTTTGCCATTATGAGTTTGTTTTAAAAGCCGTAACGCCTTCTTGTTGTTTCGTTTTTGGTACCGTTCTTTCCACCAGCACGATTTTTAGAAGATTTAATACATTTACTTGTTCGGTGGTCATAGTCGTATCCCTTAGGACACTTCTTAGCTTGGGCTGTTCTTTTTTTATATTTACCCCACTCACTCATTGCGTAGCGTTTATCTCTCGCTGCTTTCGCTCTGCGTGCTGTAGGTGATAGTTTTTGTGCCATACCTATATTATCACTTGCAATGCTAATAAGTTAATAGTGAGACATTAGGTAGCTACTAGTATACTTTATTAGCTAACGTCACATATATTGGGTGTATGTGTAACACTACCGTATATACTCTATAACCTTTATATAAAAGTCATTTATATTTACCCACCCCCCATATTGATTATATTATTATCGATTTGGTTTCAAGGTTGTATAGCATTAGTAGTATATCCTGAAACAAGTACGAATACTTTCGTATAATATAAGTGTAACAATCAAATAATAATAGATATGAATAAATTAAAATTAAACAATGCAATCAGCGAACTAACGACTGACCAACTAACTGAGATCTTCCCACCAATTCACCGAAATAACTTTGTTGTAAGAAAGTCATGGTACGGTAGAAATCAAATCATCACGTTCATCAATAACAAACATGAACAAATCACCTACAATCACGATGAGGTTCTTAAAGTAATGTTACCTAAACTAAACATTCTACCTTGCTGGTTAAAGAGAGGTTACTGGTCTCAATCAACTGACATGCCAAGTAATGTTCGAAATGTAGTAATCGAAAGAATTAAACTACTTGAAAACAGTGACAATAGCTAACTACTATTAAATCATTATGTACCTAATGTCACACTTTTACAGGTACACAGGTGAAGGGTTACATCTGTAAACAAATTAACAACTGTAAACAAACTACCTACTTTAAGTTCCACTTGTTTCTATAAGTATAAAAATGTGAATGAGTAAATGACACAACGGTTTTTGTGAGTTCGATTCTCACCGTGTCAACTAAGATAACAAAGTGTTGTCAATAACTTTTAAATATAATAACTATGTATAATCACTCAGCTTTAATTAGAATCTCTAATAAACTTTACCCTAACAAAAATGTTTTCAACTTAACTAAAGAAGAACAAAGAAAAGTATTAGAAATCTATAATGAATTTCACTAAACTAATACGAATCTAATTGTATAATATAAGTGTAATAAAAAATAAGTAATATGAAAATGTTTAAAATAATTTCTAACAACACTTGGGATAAAAGAGGAATTCCAACTAACTTTAAATACTATATGAAAAGTAAAAGTATAGAAGAAGTAAAAGAATACTACAAAAACAATAATATAAAATCAATTAAAGAAATATAAATATGTTAAGAACTTTACCCCTAATTAAAAATGTAATTCAAAAAGAAATTACTAACCTAAATGAAAACCCAGACTACTGTGGAACTATTGAAAATATAGAAAATGAAAATGAAATATTCAACTACTTTCTAACTTATGAAATAGTAAATCAAGATTGGTTTGACGAAAGATTAAAGTACACTAACACTGAATTACTAAGTGAATTAATAAACAAACTAAATAAAATTAAATAAAATGAATAGAGAAGAAATATATAACGAAGTAATACAAGACTACTCACACCTACAATATGAATATGACGGTGACGAACTACAAGATAAAATAAACGAAATTGTAGATAATATAATAAATAAAAAATAATAATATGATATATAAAGATAATTACGGAAACGATCTTACTTGGGCAATAGGTATGCAAATGGAAGATAAACTAACTAGAGAAGATGTACTAGGTATAATCGAGACTCACAAACTAAACACGAACACTAACGTATAATATAATAAATTAATAATATGAAAAATAATAATGAAATGACTACAGTACAAAAGTACAACCTTGCAATCTTTATCGGAACAGTAATCTACTTAACTAACTTACTTAACAACGGAGGGTTTACATTATGATACTAGATAAAACACTACGCGAATTACTTAATGAACTGCACTTCCATGCTAAAATGTTAAGAGACGAAACAATTGATCACCATGACTTCAGTAATGCAGTCGAAGAAATACTTGAACACTATGACAAATAAAACCTACTATGTATGTAAGACGATGAAAGAACTCCTCGCATTTACCAAAGCAAAAAGAAAACAACGAGCTCATTCTCACTATGAGATGGCCAAAGTACACGGACCTTGCAGTGGTATGGGTAACAAAAGATACCGAGTTGAACAAAAAAGCAACTACAGTAAACGTAAAAAACCTAGTTACACTACAATATGGAACTATAACAACTCCGGTGTGACTTACAAACTAAACACGAGCAAATAAGTATAATATAATTGAATATGAATAAATTTAAAGACTATAAACCTGAATTAATACAAGCCAAACTACAGCAATGTCTTGACTACGAAGCTAAATACGGTACAATACCACAAGTAACTGCAACGAAAAAATGGTGTCAAAGCTATGAATACAGAAAAAACGAGTGGCAATTCAGACAAAATGTAGCAAAATCAATTAATTATAACACTAACTACTTAAAACCTTATTACAATGAATAATACAGAAGAATTAGAACGATTGTTCGAAGAAAAGTTTGGTGAAGGATCACTAGAGTTTGCAATAGAGCAAGGTTTCGACAGAGATGAACTACTAAATAATATATAACATGAGTAAAATGAAAGAATTAGACGATATTGCACAAGGTATTGCAGACGTCACTAAAGAATTAATGTATGATAGTGTTGATTGGCAACTATCAGAGTATGAAGCGGAGGGCGATAACTACAACGCTATACATTCACACGTTATGAACTTAGCAATAAGAAAATTATATGAAGAAACAAAAGAGAAAGTTTAGCCACCACAAATTACTGCAAGCACAGATAATTGCAGCGGAACAACAGTATTGGGAACGATACAACTCAGGTATTCAACAATGGATACAAAACAAATACGAATGAAATCGTATAATATAAATGTAACAAATAAAAAATTAATATATGTATTGTAAATGCGGCGACAAAGTACACGAAGTACGAATCAAATTAGGATATAGAACTTGTATGCCTTGTTCAACAACCCAAACCTATTCTTATGTACCTATAATAGCACATAAAACAGGTAACACAATACAGATAGTGAGTCAAGAAGTGAGCGATTCCGTTCACCGAGCTTGGCGAAGAAAGTAGCTAGACGAGTAGCTTAATTAGGTAGATTTGAAGCCAATTATAAGTGTATGTGAATTCTAGGAAGTAATTACCCAAAAGAAGACGGAAGTGTATTACACTTAATAATTGTTTGATGAATTTCTACACATAAGTGAATTGCTAGCTATATCAGGTATTACTGGACTAAAGTACAGATAAAAATCAACCAGTCTGTGCACCTGAATATGGGAGTGATATGGTAAGTGAGACTGTTCGCTTGATTGCGGTACACGACATCTCAAACGGCGGTTCGACTCCGCCCACTTCCACTAAATGCGGGATAGAGCAGAGGTAGCTCGTTGGGCTCATAACCCAAAGGTCGGAGGTTCGATTCCTTCTCCCGCAACTAATGAAATATCCAAATGCAACGAAACATTTTTATGTGTCGATTCTGAAGAGTACAGTAAGAATTGGCGGGTATGCGCTAATACCTTTCAACATAATAGCGGCAACTATAGTATTGATAATCAGCGAGTTAATCGGTGTAATTGAAGAAATGGTTTAACACAGAACAAACACGAACTAAATTGTATAATATAATAAATTAATAAACTATGAGCAAATCACTTTACCAAAGATTATTTCCTGAATTAAAGAAAAATCTAAATGCAAATGCGAGGGAATACGCCACCGCTAAACAACTAAAATACAGATTAATGAGCCACACAGCGTGGTATCAATTAACTGTTGACGACGTCAGACAACTGCAAACATGGGCGGACTTCTACGACAGATCAGTAGATTCTGTGCTATACGGCGACAATATAATAATTAAAGACTAATGAATGTTGATCACCTTAAAGAAACGAAAGAGCGAGCAGTCTGTAAAGTTTTTGCAAACTTATGCCACCTTGAAAATGAGATTAAAGACTGTCAGGAAAACATAGATAACAAAACATTATCTAAAGTTGGCATCACTGTTGAAATGCATGAAAGTATTTTAAGCGGTTTATACAAACAAAAACAAGTATGGTTATACTTATCATCCCTAATTAAATAATATGAGTACTAGAAACGTAACAATGGTCGTAAATCGATCAGAAGCAAAACAATTTGAAGCAGGCTTCGCAGTTAATCCTGAACAGGTTAAAGACGATAGCTATGTAAATATGTATATGCACCATGATGGCTATCCTTCGTGGCGTGGTGTTGAGCTAGCTAACTGGGTAAACTACATGCAAAAAGATGAAGGCTTCACTCAATTTGGTGATGGTTCTAGAATTGCAAGCCATTTAGCACACGACTTTCACTACAACAGTCAATATTTATATCCTAGTGTCACATCAGTTGACCACCAGTATACATGGATTATATGGGTTGGTAAACCTGATGTTTGGATAAGTTGTTGGGATAACTACTCAAATAAAAATATATTTGTAGGTAGTCCTAATAAAATAATAGAAAAATATGCAGAACCTAATGCAGGCTACACACAGTGGAATAAAGAAATAAAACCTATGAAGCAAAAAATAAATTTAATATGAAAGAAAATAAATTACCTAAATGGTTTAATGGAACCGTATACAATCAAGGCGATAGTGTAACAAATCCATTCTCTGGCGAAAGCTACGAACTTAACAACTTAGAATTAAGTATGTACGACTTTGTTATGGGGTGTGCAATGATACCCTCAACAAATTTAAATGATTCTGTAATTAAAAACTGGCAAGACGGTTTGTCATGGTTCAGAACAAATAACCCTAAAGCCTATATGGTATTACTAGATTAATATGGAAAAAATATATAAAGAAGACATGCACGATGTCACACCTGAAGAAGCAAAGACTTGGATATTAGATTATTACAACTCTAAAATAACAACCGATTATATGGGAACTAATACTTGTGACTATATTTTTGAATCTGTATATACTGCAGACTCTTACACAGTATATTGGGCTCATGCAAACGACGATTATGGTTTCAACCCTGAAAATGTTTATTACTATGCTAACGGATTGGTTGATGAAATTATAAGTTGTGTTAAAGATGGTCTTGATATATTTGTTGATGAAGAAATTTACGACGAATTATATATCGATGATTTACTTCATGAACAATATATAATAGTACAAGACAAAATTGAATCTGAAAAAGAATTAAACGACACAGAATAAACACGAACGCAAATGTATAATAATAATATATGACAGACGACGAATACAAAATGCTATACCGCAGAATACGTACCGATTTATACAATGAGTTTATAAATCCTGAAACAGCAACTTACGGGCTTGATGTCGTACGACAACAGGAATCTAAGTATTACAGCACAAATGATTTATTACTTGAAGAAATAGAGAGTTTGACTGGTGTAATGAAAGAATACGAGGCTAACGAAGAATACGAACAAGCCGCATTAATTAAAAAAAGAATAAATAAAATAAAAAAAGAATTATGATAAAACCAATGCTCGCATACAAAGTAGACAAAAAACCTGTCGACTGGTCCGAGAAAGTATACATTCAACCCAAGCTTGACGGCGTAAGGTGTGTTATATACGTCGACGACAAAGAAAACATTAGATGTTTCTCACGTACAGGTAAAGAATTTCACAATCTTGAACACATTAAACTATCGTTAAACAAATTTTTCTTTGACTATGCTAATGTAGATGTCGTGCTCGACGGTGAATTATACAACCATGATCTTAAAGATGACTTCGAAAAGATTATATCATTAGTTAGAAAACAAAAACCAACTGATGCTGATAAAGCTGAAGCTGAAAGGCTAATACAGTTTCACTGCTATGACTATATAGAAACAGTCATGGATAAGCCTTACAGTTACAGGTCTGATCAACTAGCTTGTTCTGATATGTACAACTACTGTATTAAATATGTGCCAACGTATTTAGTCAACAAGTATGAAGAAGCACTAGACTTACATCACAATGCTTTTCTACCTCAAGGTTATGAAGGTTCTATATTACGTCTTGATAAACCTTACGAACAAAAACGATCTTATAACTTACAAAAGTTTAAAGACTTCAGCGACACCGAAGCTACTATTGTTGGTTACGAAATCGGTAAAGGTAAACGTGAAGGCACACTCGGTAAGTTCTTAATGATGGACGACGACGGTAACAGATTCGGTTGCCCTCCCGGCAAAGGCTACAGTTACAAAGACTTAGCTGCCATACTGAATAACATCAGCGACTATATAGGCCAGAGAGCTACATTCACTTATTTCGAACGCACTAAAGCCGGTAGTTACAGACACCCACTATTTAAAACCATTAGAAATTATGAATAACCCTTGGACTAAAGCATACACACACCCAAACTTTTATAGGTTTTCTATAGAAGAAATAGATGAAATGTTAATATGTGAACTTGAAGAAATATACAATTATGAGTAAAGTTATATGGCAATTATACAACGAAAATATGATAAGCATAGAAGTTGCTAACATATTATTAGACACACACTATAATAGAGTTAATAAAGCATGAATATATTTTATTTACACGACGACCCTCATTTAGCAGCGAGTTATGTTTATGACAAACACAAAGTTAAAATGATCTTAGAGAGCGCCCAAATGCTCTGTACGGCCCATCATCATTATGCAGAAGAGCGAGATTATGATGCTTCTTATATACCATATAAAAAAGCACATTACAACCACCCTTCAAGTATATGGTGCCGTGAAACAAGTGCACAGTACTATTGGTTATTTGAACACATGCTAGCGCTCGGTAATGAGTACACTAAACGATATAACAAACGACATTTAAGTATTGAAAAATGTTTTGATGTATTGAAAAACTGTCCTGTAGGTATGCCACTTGGCAACAAGTTTGAGCAACCACCACAGTGTATGCCTGACGAGTTCAAACGGTCAAATGCTATACACGGGTATTGGACGTATTACATAATAGAAAAAGCAAAAATAATAAATAAGAATGAAACAGCTTATAATTTTAACACTATTCCTCGGGGAGTTAGTGACCGCTACGGTTTACCATGCGGTAATTGAACAGACAGACAGCACTCCATTCGTCACTGCCTCAATGAAACATATTAATCCTGATAACCCTGCTGGGCACAGATGGATTGCGGTTTCTCGAGACCTTGAAAAGTTGGGTTACACGTTTGGAGCGAGCGTCTGCATAGAAGGAATAAGTAGAGAATTTGATGGTGACTGGACCGTACAAGACAGAATGAATAAACGTTTTACTAAACGTATTGACTTTCTTGTTAACGTTGGCACTATGGGAAAATGGAATAACATTAAAATTGAATTAAATGAGTAAAACAACAAAAAATGCAAAGCATTTAATAAATGCAAATGTTTTTAACATTGCAAACAAAATAAAGAAATTTCAAAAGCCGAGAAGAGCGACGAAAGCTAATAAATAATAATTAGTAATAAGCTAATGTCACAAGATAGAAACTTAAAGTGGCTGAACGATAGGCAAGTTATATATTACCGTAACCCTATCTCAGACCTACCAACCGAATCAACTAATCTATATGATTACTACGCGGAAGGTACGTTCCAATGCTACAATCTATTTCGCAGTAAAGCAAAGATAACTACATATAAATCATTAAAGTGGCATTTTTTAGTTTTATACTATTTAAATGCGGATGGCATCGAAGGAGATGATGTCTCACTTGATGATGATATGCGGTCCATATTTAATTTTATTGCAGACAAAGAAAACGGTTTTGTTACATTCTTTATGAAACAAAAAATACTTGACAATATGATTAATGAAGTGCTTGGCATCGGTGATACACCTCCTCGTAATCGAATACGTAAAGTAATATTCAAACACGGGACAGGTTTAACATTATCACAGAAGCTAAGCATAGTAGGTAAATTAATTGGTAAAGGTAAAAAAGTTTCAGAAGACGACATATACCAATGTATGCTTGATCTCAATCACGAAAAGCAAAAGATAACAATAAGTAAACTAGCCAAGTTATTAAGTTGTACCACAAGAACAATACACAGAAATATGGGCAATCAATTGAAAACAGAAAAAGAACTACTTAATAATGAACTATGAAAAAATATAACATACCAATATATTTAAAATATAAAGAAGAAGTTGAAGATGCAATTGAAGAAGTTAATAAACCAATTGACGGTGATTATACTAAGTTAACTAATGAAGAATTAATAATAAACTTCTTACCGCTAGTTGAAAACATAGCGAGAAAACAATCAACAACTAATCAAGCATCGGGTATACTGTCTATACTAGATTTAATACAGGATGGTAATTATGCATTAATTGCCGCAGTAAATAAACTAGACAGAGAATTACTATTGAAATCTGAAGACCAAGAAAAAACACTTAAATCGTTTTTATCTAAACGAATTAAGGGAGCAATCAGACGAGCCGTTGATATGAACAGAGGTGAGATAAGAATACCTGAACATAAATTAAATGAAATACGCAAGAATCCTAAAGATGAAAAGCTTGTTGCAATGTTCTTTAATTCAGTATTCTCTTCAATCGATGCTAGCCCTAATGATGATGAAAATTTAGCTTATCAAGTAATAGACAAATCCGAACCATATAACATAGCTTTATTAAATACTTATTTGCTGGGTTTAATGCGAACGCATTTAGATGAAAGACAATATAATGTATTGAGGCTAAGTTACGGTTTAGACTGTGATAAGCATTCTGCAAACGATATAGCCACTCAAGTTGGAATTAGTGTGAGCACTGCTCATGTAAGAATTTCACAAATAAAACGTGATGCTATACAAACCTTAATCGACAACGTAGACAGCTCGCAAGTGCTTGATTACCTGTAGGTTACGGTAAATAACGAATTTAAGTTTAATTAAAAACATGTAATAATATATTATGACCCTAAACCAAAAACTGTCAACCATTCAGACAAAATTTAAATCGAAGAAAAGTAGATTTAACTCATTCGGCAAATACAACTTCAGATCAGCCGAAGACATTCTCGAATCAATTAAACCCTATCTATTAGAGCTAGGAGTATCAGTAAGGATTAAAGAAAGATTAATCTCAAGTGATCCTATGCCTATACTTGAAAGCACAGCAGTTATTCAAGATGAGAAAGGTATGGAATTGGAAGCTACAGCTTTAGTTGGTGTAGACCTTAATCAAAAGGGTATGCAAACACCTCAGAAGTTTGGTAGTGCATCGAGTTACGGTAAAAAGTATGCACTTGGCAACTTATTACTAATAGACGACACTCAAGATAGTGACGCAACAAACAGTCACGGCAAAGTTACAGCAGCTAAACCAGTCGCAATCAAAGCTGAAATAAAGAACGTAAAAGATCCCAAATTTCAAAAAGCTTTAGACTATATAAAAGCAGGCGGTAAAATGGCAGTGATTGAAAACAAGTATAATTTAACAAACGATGTTAAAAAAGAACTAATTGAATTAACTACATTGTAAATGAAAAAAGAAAAGGTATTAGAAAAGTTAAAAGAAGATGAACATTATTACGGCAAGTTTGGTAAACAATTCTTGAGTAACAGTGATATATCTACTTTGCTTACTAATCCTTTAGCTTTAGGCGAACAATCAAAAATGTCATCTGCATTTTTAGTTGGTGGTTATTTCCACACTGCAATACTAGAACCTGATAAACTTAAGAAGTTTAAGATAATAGAAAGCAGTACAAGAAATACAAAACACTACAAAGAAATGTCTGGTGGCGAGTTGTGTTTATTACAACATGAGGTCGACAAGATAGAATTGATGACCGAAAAACTGATGAAAAACGACATTTGTCGCGGCTTAGTTCGTGGTATTGACGTTGAGTATGAGAAGCCTGGTATAGTAGAGCTTGAAGGAAATATGTGGAAAGGAAAAGCTGACATCATAAACCATGATGATCAACTAATCATTGACCTGAAAACCACTTCCGATATAAATTCTTTCAAGCGTTCTGCTTACCGTTACAACTACGATTCACAAGCTTATATTTATAGTAAATTATTTGGCTATGAATTTGTGTTTATGGTTATGGATAAGAATACTCACCAAATAGCAGTTATTGATTGCTCACCAGATTTTTACAGATCAGGTGAGGCTAAAGTTAAAAGAGCCACTGAGGCTTACGACTTATTTTTTAAGACAGAAGGATTTGAACCTTCGCAATATTTTATGAATTTAACCCTTTAAAACCCTTATTATTATGGCAAGAAGAAAAAAAGCAACAACTAAATTATGTGCAATGACGGGAATGACTTTCCCAACAACTGAGTTTTATGCGAACAATACGTCTAAAGATGGATTGCATGCGTATAGCAAAAAAGCCGATAACTTTCGTAGAAGGTTACAAGCTACAGGGGCTACAGTAGGAACTACTGAGCTAAGAACTATGTTCAATAACTTATTTCAAACAGCAGTATAATATGGCTAGTATAATTAAAACAAGTATCAACCTTAACGAGATACCAAAAGACAAGATCATTGTTGGTAAGAAGGGTAAGTATTTACCTATTACAATTACTATAAACGATGAAGTTGATCAGTTTGGTAATCAAGGACCGGTTGTAGTTGCTCAATCCAAAGAGGAAAGAGAAGCTAAAAATCCTAAAGTTTATTTAGGTAATGTTCAAGTAGTTTGGACAAATGGTGATAACGTTAGTGCTGCACCAAGATCAGATCAGCCAGCGCAAGCTGTAGCTGCTCCAGCACCAGCGGATGATTTGCCTTTCTAATGAAATGTGAAATGTGTGGACAAGGTATGTCACAAGATGAATATGAGTTTTGTGACATATGTCCAGATTGTAGAGACAATAATTAAATTAAATAAATGCAAGTAAACAACACGGAGATTAATGGTTTTTTAATCGACCAGTTTAACCAACACGATTTAGATGTTGGTAAAGCGCAGGGGATTTGTCCCCTGTGTTCGTCTGATAGAAAACCTGAAAATAGAAAGCAAAAGTGTGCTTCTTACGATTGGGAAAGAGGATTGGGTACTTGTCATCATTGTGATTCATCGTTTCAATTGCACACTTACGAACGTAAAGGCGGAAGTGAAAAGGTCTACGTACGACCTGAAACTGTAGAGATAAAACCTCCAGCAAGCAAAGTAGTTGAATGGTTTAACACAAGAGGTATTTCTCAGAAGACTCTTACTGACTTAAATGTTGGTGAGGGTCCTGAGTTTATGCCACAAACCGGCAAGACCGAGAATACAATTCAATTTAACTATTTGATGGGCGAACAGCTTATCAATGTAAAATATAGAGACGGCAGAAAGAATTTCAAATTATATAAAGGTGCTGAAAAAGTATTTTACAATATAAATAGTATAGTCGGATATGAAGACTGTGTTATAACAGAAGGTGAGATGGACGTGTTAGCGTTGCATGAAGCTGGAATAACTAACGCAGTATCTGTTCCAAACGGAGCAACACTAAATTCAAATAATTTAGATTATTTGGATAACTGTATAGATTACTTTGACAATAAAGAAAGAGTAATACTAGCTGTAGATGATGACGAACCAGGTCAAGCACTACAACAAGAATTTATAAGAAGACTCGGAGCAGAAGTTTGTTACATAGCTACATTTGAAGATTGCAAAGATGCAAATGAATATTTAATAAAATACGGTAAAGAGAAATTAATTAAACGTATTGAAGGAGCAAGACCAGTTCCATTAGAAAATGTAACAACTTTTAAAGACATAGAAGATGAAATTACAGACTTTGTTAAGAATGGTTTCAAACGTGGGTATCAAATTGGTTTACCTAATTTTGATGATATTTTTAGTACTTACACTGGGCAGTTTATCACTGTTACTGGCATACCATCTAGCGGAAAATCTGACTTCGTTGATCAGATGGTTGTAGGATACAATCAAAAGTATCAATGGAAAACAGCATTTGCATCTCCCGAGAATGCACCAACCTATTTACATGCTCATAAATTAATGAGAAAAGTTTGGCAAGACATGCCAAAGAAAAACGATATTGGTACAGATAAATGGAATCAAGTAGCGGATCACGTTAATGATAACTTTTACTTTATCGATATGGAACGATATACTTTAGAATCAGTATTAAGGAAAGGTGCTGAGCTAGTAAAACGTAAAGGTATTAAATGTTTAGTTATAGATCCATTTAATAAAGTTAGGGACGTTGATTGTAAAACTGAAGACGTCAATAGATACACTATGGAGTATCTAACTAAGATTGAAACGTTTGCTAAAAAGTACGATGTACTTGTATTTGTAGTAGCTCATCCAACTAAAATGTATAAAGACAGTAACGGCAAGATTGAAGAGCCAACAATGTACAACATTAAAGGAGGAGGCGAATGGTATGATGCATCTTATCACGGTATATTAGTTCACAGGGATTATGAAAATAAAACTGTTAAAGCAAAAGTTCTTAAAGTAAAATTCCAAAACCTTGGAGAGAATGGTGCTGAAGCACATTTTACTTGGGAGCCTAGATCTGGTTGTTTTATACCACATCAACTTGCTATACACGAAAATGAACCTATGCCCTGGGATTTATGAAAAGCTTATACAAAAGAAGAAAACCAAATTACCTTCCGCCATACTTACCAAGCCCGGAAGAACAAGAGTGGAAATTATATTGTACACGAAACAACATAAGAATATCACCTTGGGCTACACCACAAGATGGTCAATGGAAGATATGTATAAACTTAGGCTCATATGTTAAAGGAGAGAAATGTAACTTTGCTCCCTATGTATATGATAAAGAAACCCTTTGGGTAGAATACTATAAAATGTGTAAATATTATTATGATAAATATAGAAAATGAATATAGGGGATTAGTGTCTGGCATATTAGGATCAGGTGTTGATAAAGATGATAGAACAGGAGTAGGAACTAAATCTGTATTTGGTAGACAACTTACTCACGATATGGCCTTAGGCTTTCCTCTATTAACAAACAAGAAGATGTATTTCAATTCTGCAAGAACAGAATTACTGTGGATATTGCATGGCAAAACAGATATGAAATACTTACAGGATAATAATGTAACTTATTGGGATGCCGATTATAAAAGATCAGGCAGAACAGACGGAACATTAGGCCCTGTTTATGGCGCGCAATGGCGTAAGTGGAAAATAACTGATGGCTACTACACAAGGTATGAAGATCAGTTATTGAATTTAGTTAAGAATATAAAAGAAAATCCAAGCTCGAGAAGATTAATGGTTAATGCTTGGAATGTTGGCCAATTAAAACATATGGCCTTGCCTCCTTGTCATTACGCTTTTCAAGTTTATATCAACAATGGTAAAATGGATTTAATGTGGATACAAAGATCTGCTGATGTATTCTTAGGCTTACCTTACGATATAGCTATGTATGGTTTATTATTAGAGTTGTTATGTAAAGAAACAGAATATACTCCTGGTAAATTAATAGCTCAGTTGGGTGATTGTCATATATATAAAAACCATATTGATGCGGCGAATTGTTATGCATACAGAAGAGAAACAAATGATTTACCTGAATTGAATTTACAAAAGGGTATTGATATTGTTGATGGTGAATTGTATATACCGAGTAAAGAATTAATAACAATATCTAATTATAACCCGCTGCCTGCAATACCAGCAAAATTAAATGTTGGCAAATGATGTATTATTTATATCATATTCCGGGTAAAAAAATCGGCGTTACACGTGATCTTAATAAAAGAGTTACGCTAACGCAGGGTTATAAGCCTACTGAATACGAAGTTTTAGATCAGTCTGACGATATAAATTATATATCAAAGAAAGAACTAGAACTTCAAACGTCTTATGGCTATAAAGTAGATATTAAACCTTATAAAAATTTATTTAAAATGAAAGTAAACGTAACCGAACAAACAACAACATTCCCTTGTCCAGTGAATAAACTTAAGGGAAGACTAAACGATAGTTTAGGAATGCGCTGGAAAACAGATCATGGTGAGTTTAATATAAATGCAGACTCTATTACATGGATCATGAAAAATGTACAAACATCTATGTTTAATAGCGAAAGAAGCTATGTGTACAACAAATCCTTATCAAACTATTTTGAAGCAGTTAAAAAACACTTCGCACCATTAAATACAATTGGCGGTTTAACAATGCCAAAGAAAGAATTAATGATGTTTAAGAAAATTAGAAAGTGGGCTGAAGAAAGAGGCTTATATGAAAAGGGTGATCCTATGACTCAATATGTTAAGCTTCAAGAAGAAGCTGGTGAGTTAGCTAAAGCATTGCTTAAAGAAGATCAACCAGAGGTTATTGATGCTATTGGTGATATAGTTGTAGTGTTAACTAACCTTGCACATTTAAAAGGTGTTACCATTGAAGAATGTATCGCTGATGCTTACAAAGTTATCAATGCTAGAACTGGTAAAATGATTAACGGAACATTCGTCAAAGATGAGCTGTAAGTGTAAATTCAGAGATCCTGTTGTTGAAAGAGTCGTAGACAAATTCAAACAACGATCAGATGTAGGCTATAAAAAATACGGCATTACACTTGACGATGATCCTTCTAAAGTAGTTGATTGGCTTAATCATTTACAAGAAGAACTTATGGATGCTGTTTTGTATTTACAAAAAGCTAAAGAAACATATGAGAAAGAAAAGAGTATATAAAAGAAAAAGAGGTCCCGTTGTAGCTAAGAAAGTTATTTATGACGGGATCCAATTCGCTTCTGGTTTAGAAAAATATATGTACAAAGCTCTTAAAGTGGCTAATATAAGAACTAAATACGAAGGCGAAACTTTTGTTTTAATTAATGGTTTTCATTTTGAAAACAAAGTATACGAAAGGCAAGCTAATAGCAAAGGAATATTTAAGAATAGAGGTTGTAAAAGAATACTACCGATTAAATATACACCAGACTTTATTGGCGATAACTTTATAATAGAAACAAAAGGTAGACCAAATGAGTCTTTTCCGATACGATGGAAGTTGTTTAAACATTTAATGACTAAACAATTCCCAGGCTATACTTTATATAAACCACAAAATCAAAAAGAATGCGATCAGGTAATAGAACTAATAAAATTTCCGGAAAGCATTTAGCTCGAACGAAATATAAAGAACGTAAAATAGACACGTATATTAAATGGTCTGTAAACAAGAGAGGCTATTTAAAATGGAAAGATCTTATAATGATACATGAACAATATAATATAAAATGTTATGGATGAAAATGAAGAACCATCTGGAACTTGGAGCATGGCTTTAGGCACGTATCCAGGAGTATTATTTGGAGCTAGAACTTATGAAGGCCCAACACACACACAACACGTATTTTATCTACCGTTTGTAGATATAGCAATAGAAATAAAAAATTAATATGAAAGCACCTTTATTTACAGAAAGAATCCCGTACAAACCATTTGAATACCCGGAATATTATACAGAAGGCTGGCTTAAACAGGCTCAAGCGTTTTGGTTGCATACGGAAATTCCTATGTCAGGTGATTTAAAAGACTGGAACGAAAAGTTAAATGATAAAGAGAAAAACCTAGTAGGAAATATCTTGCTAGGCTTTGCTCAAACTGAATGCGCTGTGTCAGATTACTGGACACAAAAAGTCGTTGGTTGGTTTCCTAAACACGAAATACAACAAATGTCTATGATGTTCGGAAGCCAAGAAACAATTCACGCAGTAGCTTATAGTTACTTGAATGAAACATTAGGCTTAGAAGATTACGAAGCGTTCTTACATGAGCCCGCAACAGCCGCTAGGTTCGATAACTTAGTTGCTTATGAAGGTAATGACCCTGTGGGTATAGGTAAATCGTTAGCTACGTTCTCAGCCTTTGCAGAAGGCGTTAGTTTGTATTCTGCGTTTGCTGTGCTATACAGTTTTCAAATGCGTAACTTACTTAAAGGTATTGGACAACAAATGAAATGGTCTGTAAGAGATGAGTCATTACATTCTAAAATGGGTTGTCAATTATTTAGACACATGTGTTCTCAAATACCAGGATTAAAAGAAGAATGCAAGGAGCATATATACGATGCAGCTTTAACAATGCATAATGCTGAAATGACTTACATAAGTAAGTTATTCGAAATGGGTGATATTGAAGGAATAACAGAATATGATCTTAAACACTTTATTAAAAAACGAACAGGTGATAAACTTCAAGAATTGGGTTATAAACAAGAAGGAAAGTTTAAATTCGAATATGACCAAAAGTCAATTGATAAAATGGCTTGGTTCGACCATCTTACTGGGGGTCACACTCACACTGATTTTTTCGCTATTAGGCCGACTGACTATAGTAAAGCAAATGAAGGCGAAGATTTTGAAGACGTATGGTAAAGTACAGACTGCTAAGGTTTTTAATAGAAAGAAAAAGAAAACTAAAACCTAGTGAAAGATTAGCTACCCGTATAGGTTATATGGGAGCTGGTTTTCTAGTAGCAGCACAATGGACGATAGAGCCAACTTTATACATAGTTGGTTTTATTTGTGTTGGTGTGCAGACTGCATCTCGTAAGCAATGGAATTTAGTTGCTTTAAATATTAATGGGCTTATAGCCTGGATTAAACATTTAATTATATAATATGGGAGTACAAAAGAATATTAAACAATTACAAGAACAAGTAGAAGTCTTGGGTGGTGCTTTAACAAGGGCATTAAAAGATTTAGATGCTATTAAAATGTTAGCTCAAGGTACACTTACTTCTTTTCAATTACATATTGGACAAGAGGAGTGGGATAGGCTTGTTGAAGAACTTAAAGATTTAGAAAAAAGAGATGTGGAACAATAATTGGAAAAAAGGAATTGATTATCCTGCTTGGGGTGAAACCGATGTTTATAAGAAAACAATTGGTGGAGGATATTTGATTAAAGAAGAAACCCCACGAGACGCATATAATCGTGTGTGCGAAACTGTAGCGAAGCGTTTAGGACGCCCAGAACTTGCTCCAACATTTTTTGAATACATATGGAATGGTTGGCTGTGTTTAGCCTCCCCTGTGTTATCAAACACTGGTTCAGATCGAGGGTTGCCTATATCATGCTTTGGTATAGATGTTGCTGATTCAATATATGATATTGGAAGCAAGAATTTAGAGATGATGTTACTCGCTAAGCACGGCGGTGGAGTTGGCATTGGTATAAATCAAATCAGACCCGCTGGCGATACAATTAATGGAAATGGAACAAGTGACGGCGTGGTGCCTTTTTGCAAGATATACGATTCAACAATACTTGCCACTAATCAAGGATCTGTCCGAAGAGGAGCAGCATCAGTTAATATCAATATTGAGCATCCCGACTTTGAGGAATGGCTTGAAATTAGAGAACCTAAAGGAGACGTTAATCGTCAGTCGCTCAACCTCCACCAGTGCGCTGTGGTCGGCGACAAGTTCATGCGAAGAGTTGAAAGCGGAGATGTTGAAGCAAGAAAAAAATGGGGAAAGCTTTTACAAAAGCGTAAAGCAACTGGAGAACCTTATATATTATTTAAGGGAAATACAAACAAAAATAATCCAGAGCAATACAGAAAGCATGGTTTAAAAGTTCACATGACAAATATATGTAGTGAAATTACATTACATACAGATGAATCACATTCATTTGTTTGTTGCTTGTCTAGTTTGAATTTAGCTAAATATGAGGAGTGGAAAAACACTAATCTTATTTATGACAGCATCTGGTTTTTAGATGGTGTATTAGAAGAATTTATACAAAAATCCAAAGGTAAAGTTGGCTTTCATAATTCTGTAAGATCTGCTGAAAAAGGTAGGGCGTTAGGATTAGGCGTACTTGGTTGGCATACTTATTTGCAAGATCAAGGTTTACCGTTTGAAGGATTACTATCACAATATGAAACAAGAAAAATATTTTCACAAATTAAAATTGAAAGTGAGAGAGCTTCAATGGCTCTTGCGGAAGAATTTGGCGAACCTCTTTGGTGCCGTGGTTCAGGTTTTAGGAATACTCATTTGCGGGCTATTGCTCCTACTGTATCTAACAGCAAGCTTAGTGGCAACGTTAGTCCTGGAATCGAACCTTGGGCTGCAAACGTATTTACAGAACAAAGTGCAAAGGGTACTTTCATTCGCAAGAACCCTGCGTTATTAAAAGTATTAAAGAAATATAAAATTAATATTGATAAAGTATGGAACAAGATAATGAAAGATGCTGGTTCCGTACAAGGTGTTAAAGAGCTTGATGATATTAAGCTTGGCAAATGGGAAACACCAGCGAAAGAAGTATTTAAAACGTTTAAGGAAATTAATCAACTAGAATTAGTTAATCAAGCGGGAATAAGACAACAGTATATAGATCAATCTGTTAGTTTAAATTTAGCATTCCCGAGTGTTGCAGAACCTAAGTGGATTAATAAAGTTCATTATGAAGCGTGGAAGAAAGGTATTAAAACCTTATATTATATGCGAACTGAATCAGTTCTTAGAGGTGATATTGCACAGAATGCAATGGATGAAAATTGCTTAGCGTGTGATGGATAAAATTTAAGGGGCTTTTTTAAGGCCCCTTTTTTTTATTTATTTTTAACTTGAGTTCTCATAGATATTTTAGTTGAATTAACTAAAGATCTACTTGGCCTTATATCTGGCCTTGGATTTTCTTTTGGAGTAATTTTAGAATTAAAATTATTATTAGGATTTTCTCTTGGAACAAATTTGTTTTTATTATTCCATGTTCTTTCTTGTCTATTGTTATTTAACTTTACTTCGTTTCTTAATCTATTAGCTACTATATTAACTTTATCTTCTCTTACTTTTCTAATACTATTTCTCCTTCCTTTCATTACAGCTACATTACGAGGCTGTTCATACATATAATATCTTGGTATTTGATAATTAAAATAAGGGTAACCAAAAGCCCAATCGTACCAGAAATTATGTCTATTCCAATACATATCAAAAGAATTAAACGGATTCCAAAATCTAGCAAACGATGCAGAAGAATAAAATGAGAACGGCTGATTAGATGCAAACTTAGCGTAGTTCCATCTAAATGTAAAGCTATTTCTCATCTTCCAATTTAATCTTGTATAAGATAATGTATCTATCTTAACAGTAGAAGGAACATCTAACCAGGGACCTGATAGTGGTGCAGGCGGTGTTTTTTGTATTCCGCAACTAACAACAACCAGAGTGGCCGTTACAAAAAGGACAGTTTTCCATAATTTCATTATATTATTTTATATTTTGTTTTATTGTTCTCGTCTTTGTAAGCTTCTAAACAACGCTTTCTATTAGAATCAGCATCTACATAACTTACATGAACCCAAGAGGGGTTATCTTCGGTTCCAAATTCCCAAATCATTTGATCGAAATCTAAATTTTCTTTTATGTAATGGTACATATCTTTATTAGACATGTAGCCGTAAGTGTCATCCAAATCCATTGCTCTTCCTTGGCAATGTTGTGACTTACTACTTCCACCGATTGCTTTATTCAATTCTTCTGAACGAAAGAATGAATTAATTTTTATTGGGCCATTTACAGCTTTTCTTAATGGTTCAAATACTTTTTCAGCAATAAGTTCCATATTCTGTAATTCGTATTCTCCAGGCTCATTCTCTATACCTTTCCTTAATGCAGTCGCACTAAATATGGCTTCTTTCTTTGTTATATGTTCGCTTATCTTACTCATCTATTGAGCTTTTAATCTTTCGATATGGTTTTCTATATCTTCCTTTGTTATCTTTAACTTCAATGCTATACCACCACTCCATTGCCCTTTAGGTTTACCGTTGTGTAAAACTAAAATAGTTGGAACAGATTTTATTTGTTGCCTAAATGAAGGCGTTTGTTCTTCTAGTATTAAATATTTTACCTTAGCATACTTAATACCTGCAAGGTCGAGGTTATGTCTTGAATTCCAAGAAGAATTGATGTGCAGTACTTCGTATTGTGAATATCCTGCAATTGTAAAGAGTAAACTTAATATTATTAGAATCTTTTTCATTTTATTTGTTTATAATTGTGAACAGTTTGTCGTCGATTTTATCTAGTTTTTCACTATTATCTTGAACTTTTTCGTCAATATCCATAATAGTAGTTCTAACCAGTTCATCTTTTAAATCATATTCTGTTCTACTCACCTCTGGTTTAGGTAATTCTTTTGCAAGATCTATATCTTTTTGCAAAGTAAAATACATGGCTGCTAAACTCACCGCGCCCGCAACCAACATTCCAATCGTTTTTAAATCTAATTGTACTTCTGTGTTCTCTGAAATTTTTTGAGCCATAATTGTTTTAAGTTTCTATAATATATGTAATCACCTATTTTTTATTCCTTTTAACGTTTTTTACTCTTCGTGGCTTGCCTTTCGGTTGGCCCAAGCTTTTCTTTTCTCTAATCTTTTTTGCTTTTTCAGATGAAGACATTTCACCAGATGTTTTTGGTGTTTTACCAGATACTCTTTTACTGGGCCTACAATAAGGTACGCCTCTTCCATCTCCTTTTGTTCTACCGCAAGGTTTACCTGTTCTAACATCTACCCACTTCTCTTTAAACCAGCGCTTTAACGAAGCACCTTTCTTTGTTTTTCTAACAGCCATTACTTTTTACTTTTGTTTCCCCAATTGCTAGCGCCCTTCTTTCTGCACTTTGCAATAGCTCCACTTGCATAAGCGGATGGAAATACTTTGTATCTTGCTTTAACTTTTTTGTAACACGCATCTTTTGGCATAATTATTTATTTTTATTTTTTTCTTTAATTTTTGATATTCTTTCTTCTAATAGTCTTTTGTTTTCTGCTAATTTTTCTCGTTTTTTTCTTTTTCTGGTTTCAGCCGCTTTTTTCTTTCCTTCTTCTTTTCTTAAAGCTTTGGCTTTTGTTTTTATTAATTCATGTTCTTCATTCTTAGCATTAACGTCCCAAGTCCTCCAGCCTAAACCTAATGCTAATCTTTGGTAAGCAGTGTTTCTATCGTCTAAAGCCTCTGTAATACCTCTAACTTCTGAGACGGCCCTGTCAAGCGGTATATTTAAACCAGATGATAATAAATTACCGATGACTTCATATTTAGGGCTATCTAAATTCCAACCTCTTTCTGCTATAACATCTTTTTCAAAATTCTTAGTTTGTATGGACCCATAAACTTTTCTAAGTTTTGAACCAATCGGAGGGGATACATTAGCCAACTGTAATAAGGTGTAAGTGTGATCTGCCATAAACGATCCTTTTTCTTCTTGTCTATAGTATTCGTTAATAGTATTTTTTAGAGTTGATACTACAGCACCAGCTAATCCGCTACCTCTTAGTATAGTGTCAACCATACTGTTCATAATTCTTTCCTGCTTTGTATTAATAACTTTTTGGAATTTCTCTTCATCTTCATCATCTGGATCAAACCCTGGGAGTAATGCAAACAATGCATTTTGTAGTGTAGAGAAAATTAAATTCTGTACAAATCCATAATAAATTATTTTACTAATATTTGTTTTAGCATCACCCCTTCTATTAATTAAATCTTGGCCAGCCTTCTTCATTAATCGAGTGTACTGCATTGGTGTATTTTGAAATGCTAATATTAATCTACCAAGATGACTCGATTGTTGTTTAGATATTAACATAGGATCCCCAGACTGTTGTGTCTCATCTGATATTGCACTGAAGTCTTCAAACGCTTTTGCTTCAGCATCCGCTTTCGACATGCCTTGTTTAACGTAAGTGTTAGTTCTATTTATTAGGAATGTAGCACCTCCTGTTGCAATAGCCATACTATCCGCTATTTGTGTTGGTGTAAAACCAATTTTTAATAAATAAGAAACAGCTGCACTGTATTTATCTTTAGCGTTCTTGGCTTGGTTAGCTATCTCCTGTTCTTGTACATCGGATTTTAAACCACCTCTTCTTTGCTTTAGTTTATCTGAATTAAATATTTTTGCCCATGCTGACCAGTATGCTGGTTGATTTGCGAATGCTTTTGCAGCCATCAGCGGATTATTATCTGACCAGTTAACAAAGTTAGTAAACGATAACATCTGTAATAAAGCTGATCTTCTGTTAAAGAACATTATAGTGCCAACAGAATTATTAACCCAATCAAGCCAAGCACCAGTTAATCTATCGGGATTACCGGGTCTATTGCTTCCACTTTTCATTCTTCTTATAATATCCTCAAGAGCTTCCCTGTGTCTTGAACCATACAACGCTTCAACTTTATTTAAATTGTCTTCATTGAAAATTTGGTCCGCATTGGTTATAAATTCTTCAAGATAGTCTTTTCTACTAACGTTTTCTGAAAGCTCATTAAGATCTTTTAAAACACTCCCAACGTCCCAATATTCAGATGGCTCCGCCCAGGATTCTTTTTTAGATATATTTTGTAACCCGTCTGCAAATCCTTTTAAATTTTCATTTTTATTTACAATATCTATTAACTTCTTTTGGTCTCTTTTAGAAATACCAGGAACATCAAAACCAGATTTATTATATAAATAAACTCTTATAGCTTGATCGTTTGTAAATCCAGTTTCTGCAATTTCTTTATTTAATTGTTTTTTGATTTTAGGAAACATTTTTAACAAAGAGCTGTAGTCATTTTTTAAAGCTTGCTTTTGAGATTCCATAGCTGATATACCTTTTAGATAAGGTTTAACTAAATTATCTTCAAAAAACTTTTGATCCGCTTCGCCTTGCTTTCCTTTGCCAGCAAAAGTATATTGTGTTAATCCTCTGAAATCTTCTGCCGTAGAAGGCAAAAAGAATTTGTATTTTCCTTTGTTTCCTCCTTTTTTTCTAGCAACAACTTTAGAATATACAGCCTCCGACTTAACTCCTTTTTGTCTAGCTATCATATTGTTAAGCTCTACGTTTAAGCTTTTACTAGATTTAGAAGGTTTTATTATTGGTGGTATGGATTTGTTTTTTGCTTTAGGCTTATTTTTTAAATTGTAATAATTAGCATAGCTTTGACCAACAATTACTTTAGAATCGACTAAAGATTGTAAAGCAAATTGAACATAGCCTTTAGTAAAAAAATTATAATATCTTTGGTTTGGATCCATTTTACCGGGAACGTATCCTATTGCGCCGCTCCTTTGGAAACCAGCATTGTTAATAGCTTTATCCATTTCAAGTGGTATAATAGCGACTGAATAATCTTTTTTTACAGCATCTAAATCAATTGATTTATCTCCATTTATAATATTTTTATACATTAAAGCAAGCACTACTCTAGCTGGTAATGAATGTTCGTATCTGTATTTATTTGTTTTAGTATAAGGTAATACTGATGTTCTCCATAAAACAGGCGCTGCCGCCCTTAATGATGTGGAGGTCCCGGAATTCATAGAAGCCATAACCATAGCTTGAATATCTGGATCCGCATTTTTTAAAGATTCCATTATTTTAGTAGTAAATTCCCAAGCGGCATCAGCATTTTTTATAGACTCATCTGTATCAAAATCATTACCTAAGTGTTCTTGATTTATTGTAGATTGTACTTTTATATTTCTTGGAAAAACTTTACCTTTACTATCTGTATAAGTGGTTCTGGTGAAAGAACTTATGTCATGCCCTGCGGCTTTCAGCGTGGGAATTATTTCCGTAGCCGTAAATAGATCAGCTCTAAAATCTTCTTCTGTGTTGCTGTAATCTCTTTTACCAACTTTGTTTGCATTTTGAAAAGTGTTTTTTAACAAAGCCAAAGCTGCATCAGTTTGCATGCCTTTTAATCCCTCTATAACAAAACCCTGAGCCAACCCAACGTTGCCTTCAACTTGCCATAAATCTATTACAGCAAGAGATGCTCCGGTTAATTTTACTATGCTTTCATTAAAATCTTTTTGATTAACTATTGTTTCTAAAAATTCTTCAAGCGTTTGATTATCTTTTTTTAATTTCTTTTCAAATTTTTCTACCTTTCGCACGGGGCCCAGTACCGAATGAAATTCTTTACCAATCCTAATGTGTTCTTCCTTTGTAAAAATATCGCCATATGCCTCTATATGCGCTTTAATAACCGACCCAGTAGTGGCTTTAGGTAAATTTAATTTAATTAAATTGTTTATAAAATTATCTTTGCCAGCAACCCATTGGTTTTGTTTGATTGGTTTTAAATTTCCAAACCCTAAAGATCTACTTCTTTTAACATTTCCTCTTTCAAAGTCCTTACTTAGCACCTCTGCATAGTTGTCAGCCAATACAACCCCCCTAGCTTCCTGGTTGTTTTTAAAAGCTTTTGTTAATTCGCTATTTGCATCATTTATATCTTCTTCAAAAATTTCAAAGGCCATTTCTTCAGCTGTCATTTTTGACCAAGATTCTTTTCTACCCGCTATTAGCTTTCCGTTCTTATCAAGTATGTATGTCATGTACTGCTCGTTAGATACGTTTTTATCTACATTCGGTAATCTTCGTATAAATTGATTTCCCGAAGTATTGCCTGCTGCGTCGGTAGAGCTTTTAACCCTATCTATTTTCTTTCCTTGCCAATCGCTAGTGTAATTTGGTTTAAAAACTTTTCCAACAACCTTGCCAGTTATAGGATCTTTTATGTCTTGGTCAGTAAAAACTCCTCCTACAGACTTTTGTACTGCAAAAGGCATTGCTGTGGCAAGCCATGTTGTAGGAGCATTTTCAAGGGTAGCTTTTTTTGCTTTCAAAAAGTTTGACTTTAGGCCTGTTTTCATAGTGCCCATATATGTCTTAATGTCAATATCCCCCTGTTTACCCATTTCTTTTTTAATTTCAGCTACAATAGGTTTAACACTTTTGTTTATAGTTGTTATAGCGTCTATTTTAGATTTTAAAACCCTTACTGTTTGTAAAAGTTTATTTTTAACACTATTTATAACATTTGGCGGAAATATTTTACTGTCTTTTATTTTTCTATATTTAGGAGCTTCAGGTTTAGCACTTGGGGCTGGATCATCTAAAATTGTTGTTTTATAATCCTCAACTTGTTTATTACTGGTTTTATTAAAAAATTTATTATCAAGACTTGAAAATTTATAATCTGCAAACTCTATGTCTTGCAAAGAATACCCCACTCTTTCGTTTAAATAACCAGACAACTGACTTTTTTCATTTTGAGGATTATAAGGATTTTTTGTCACGTCTTCAAGTGTCATTATAAAAATTTCCGAAGCTAACGACTCCTTAACGTCAGGAGATAAATTAAATTTATTAGCCTTAACCTGTGCCATGGCTCTTAGCCCAGCATAAACCACCCTTTGCCCTTTTGGGGACAAAAATTGCTCTGTAGTTTTTATTTCATTAAGAGCAGCAAAGCTTTTTTCCATTGCTGCCTCAGATAGTTCCACTCTTGAAGATTTTGCAGCCGGCACAGCCTCTGGCCCTTTAACTCTTTTTATATCTTTCCCAACAACAGCCCCTTCATTTGCCATAGTTTTTATAGCTTTTCCTAACTTCCCTTTTTGAATAGCTCTGTTGTAATCCTTTAAAAAGTTATATACATCTTGTTCACTATTAAAAGAAATATTTTTAAATCCGGCGTCTTGCAAAAGTCTTCTTACAAAATCTTTTATTTTAGTAAAAACACCTTCATTAAATTTTATATCACCATAAAATAATGCATCAGCAAATAATGTTAACTTTTCTTCTGCTCTTATGCTTGATGGGTCTTTTTTATATAACGCTAATCTTTTTGAAAAAGTACTGTTTTTTAATTTATCTGGATCTAGTTCAGCTAATTTTTTATCAAGCTCTATTGCTAGTCCCCTTATAACATTGTTGCCAACCACTTCGCCATCTTTGTTTTTGCTATACAGTGTTTTAAATAAAACCGCGTGCAATAATTCATGGGCAGCAGTATTTACGTCTCCAAATTTAGCGGCTTTAGATTTATCTATTACTATAGTCCTACCATCTTCACTAATGATACCAGTAGCATTAGCATCTAACGACAAACTATTTTTACCAGCTTTTTCTTGTGCTTCTGTTGAATTTTCAGCCTCTATAATTTCTAAGCCTGCTACATCTGCTCCCGCTTGAGTCGCTTTAATAGTCAACTGCTCCGTGGCAGATAACATTGCTAACTCTTGATTTATTTCTATTATTTTATTAGAGTCTTTTTCAACAAGCTTTTTATCTTTGCCTTGTATTTTATTTTCTAGAGCCCCTTTTTTTACTAATAAATCTAAAATCTTTTCTTTAGTTTTTCCAGAAAAATTACTAGGTATTTTAATATTAGCTTCTTTTGCTTTTATTATTAAATCTCTTTTTTCTTGTAAATTACTAACAGCTTTTGGGTTATCTGAGTACTTTGTTAACAAGTCATCAATTTCAGCAATTTTAGCATTGTAAAAAGCTTCTGCGCTTTTGGGGTTTAACTTGCCAGCGATCATGTTATTAATCGTTTTAATCTCAGTAATCGATTGTTGCATCACATTACCAGTTGTACCAAAAGCCGCACCCACTATAAATCCAGTACCACCAGCTTTAAATAGCTGTTCCCCTTCAGGCAATTTGCCCGATACAGCTACGCTTTGAGTTACCTCTTGCAGAACCTCTGTTAATGATTCAGCAAGGCCGTTTTTAGTATTATTAACACCCTTTGTCACAACATCTTTAACGAAGTTTTTTATACCTCCCCGCAATATTGATTTAGTTCCTTTTATAACAAAAGGTTTTAAAGCTTTTCCGGCACCAATTCTTTCTAATTGACCGCCAATAAATCCACCCGCAATTGCTAAATCTTCTGTATCATTTAAAAACTTTTCATTTTTTAAAACAGAAATCATTTCTATTGCTGTTACAGGCTCTCCCGTGTCTTTTTTTCTTTTAGATATCGCTTCCTCTTGTATTCTTTCCCAGTAAATACCTCCTCCAATCTGCAAGCCGGAGGATACACCCATTGTAAGAATTGCCGCCCCCATTTGTGGAAGTTGCTCACCCATTAATGCAACGGTGTTTTTCAAAACATCCTCGCCCTCCATTATTTTATCAAAAGCTTTAATATCAAAAGCCTGATTTACTAATTGTTCATCTAATATTTTACTTAGATTTTTTTGTAACTGAAGTTCTGTATTTTTTACGTTACCCTTAAATTTTTCTTGAAATTCACTCCAAGTCCCCTCAATAGCGCCTGAAGGCTTAAAAGTGGTGTTGTCATTTTCATGTCCTAAGTCTTTTTGAAATTTTGGAGTAAAAATAAAACTTTTACTTTTTTGGGTAGGATCTTCAATCCAATACCCTTCTGTTTCATTTTCCCAGCCATATTTAGATGCGAGATCATTAGTGTAAGCAAACCTATTCATTTTTTCAGCTGTTTGGCCAGCTAAACCCGCGTTAGCAGACTTTTTTAGATCAGTAGATATATTTTTTGACCCTCTATATAATTGCTCTACACCAGTAACAAAAAGATCATCAAAAACATTGGGGGTAACATTGGAGCTTGCTTTTATTTTTCTCCACAAATCACTAGTGTTTTCATCTCGCACAAACTGCATATAATCCTCGCCTAAAATAGGATTTTCATCCATGTGATTATTGAAAGCAGACGTCAACCCTAAAAACCTCTTGTCTTTCATTAAAGAATTGTTAACCAATTTTGAATAATAGCCATTAACATCTTTATAAAATGCATCAATATTTTCTTGCGTTACAGAGCTGGGATCATTTAAATCGTATTTTTCTTTAGCTGTGCTTATATAGGAATCTAAAAGTGGCTGTACTTTTTTTTGTATTTCAGGAATTATAGTTTTGTTAATCTCCTTATTAGAACCAATGAATTGAGAGGTAGCATCGTTTCTAAATTTTTGTATTTTCTCAGGATCACTATAGTCTAATGTCCCATATTCTGTTTTAGGTGCGTTTTTATATGCTGCATTAAATATCTTTCCACTATCGGCTTTAGTCGATATCGCCCATTCACCTTCTTGCTCTTTTTTTCTAAATTCTTTTTCTTCAAATTCAGGGTCTAAGCTTTCCATGTATTTCAACACAGCCGACTTATCTTTCTCATTAACTTTAATTTCAGAGGGAGCTGCAGATACCCCTAGTTTCTCTTGTATTTTTGCAACTTTTGGATCTACTTCTATTTTTTTAGCGGGCTTAGGCTTGAACCCATACTCTTGAATAAAACTAGCATCATCGATACCAGCTTCTTCTGCTAATATTTTAATATCAGCAAGAGAATACATTTCGCCGTCAAGCAAATATTCTTCCTCCATATTATTAATTTAAATTCAGTGCTTCTTGTGTTTCCTCTAAGGACAGTGGGTTAGGGTATGCGTTAATCGGGCCCAGGTCTTTATCAACAATTATATAAGTTCCATCTCCAACTGCCTGTGCATAAAAATTATCTTTACTACCATAACCACTAATAGCATTATCGCCTTCTTTTAAGTTACTAATTGCATCTACTTTATTAGATTTTTTATTTGCAATATTTTGGTGGAATGTTCCTAGCTTACCATTTTTCTTTAATTTTTGTTTAGCTTGATAATCCTTGATACCTGATTCATGTACCTTCTTCAAATGACCTGTTATATTGTTTGCTATACCGTATCGCTCGTGCTCTTCAGGTAATTTATCTCCAACTTTATAATTTGTCCCGTATTTTAAATTAATAGCAGCATATTCTTTTTCTTCATCAATAATCACATCTTGACCGCCTAATAATTTATCAGATTTTAAAGATTCCATTGCATCTTTAGTCAAATTTTTCATTAAGCTTTGGCGAGTCATATCTAATGCATCAGGAGCTAAAGGTTTGTTTTGATAACCATCTTTAAAGAAATTTTCAGATAATTCAGTAATAGCCTTTTGTTGATCAAAAGCTTTTAATTTAAAATCATTAGCTTCTTTATTTGTTAATATACTCCCGTCTGGTAGCTTATAAGAAGTTTGACCATTTTCTAAAATTAACTCGTAATCTTTTTCAATATGTATTTTATTTAATTGAGCTCTTCTAACACTATCCATTGCTCCTGTCAATTCTCTCTTATTTATAGCCTCTGCGTAGTCTTCTGAAATTTGAGAACGTTGTGTTAAAGATTCATTTGCTGTAATCGCCGTTTGCTTCAGCCTAGCTAACTCACCTTGTAATCTAATTCTAGTTTCTTGATCTGCTCCCTGCATTTCTGTATGAATATCAGCCATTTGATTTTTAACCCCACTAAAATAATTTAATAATGGCCCTTGATCGTTTTCGCCAACCTTTCCAAGAGCTGGTTGAAAATCTAACATTTCTTCCGCTTCTTCTTGTAATTTTTGATTTGCAGCCGCCTTCGCGGTTAACATATCTGCTACACCATCTAAATCTAATTTAAAATTTGATTTTTGATAACCACCAGATCTTGCCGCTTTATATGCTCCAGATATTAATTGAGAATTTATTGATTGTGATTTTTTTGTTGCCATATTATATTAGTTTTCAACTTGTTCTTCTAAAAACTCTTGGCCAGCAGCAGTGCCTGCGTAGGCTTGTGCCGCTCCACCAACCGCATCACTTAGACCGCCAACTAAATCAGCTTTTGCAGCGGCTCTAGCTTCATTTGCTGCAGTTACCCTTGACTGTGCCATGCCCATTTGTGTACCTACTTTATCCGCCTGCATTTGTCTTGATTTCTCTTCACCTTTTGCTACAGCTATTTGTCTTTGGTTTTCACCTTGAGCAGCCATAATTTGATTTTTAGATTCCTGCTGTGCAATACTAGCAGAAGCTTGTTGTGTTTGCTGCGCTTGGCTATTTGCCATAGATTGTGCTAATGCAGCAATACCACTACCTCCTGCGGCAGCAGCTAATCCACTCATTATATTAGCCGAATTTTGAGAATTTTGCTGTGCTGCAAAATCAGCTGCCTGAGTGTTGACTGTTAAGTTTTGGTAAGGGTTAGTTATGTTCGCGTAAGGGTTGGAAGTATCTAATTGGTCATATTTTTCTTTATATCTACCTAGCTCTGCTTTAGCTTCTCTTTGCTCTCTTCTTCTTTTACCTCCGCCAAATAATGAACCGACGGTCTTAACTACACCGCCTACTGCCTTTGCAGCTCCTTTTACCGCAAGCCCCGCTGTTGTTGGATCCATATTATATTGTTTTTGTTATATTTATAATTACACGTTAACTACTTATACTAATTTCAGAACCAACAGAGTAAAGCTCTTTTGGCGTAGTTGATTCGTTTTTCATTTTTACAGTAGCATAATAACCTAAAACTCCAGAAGTGTTAAATTTAGCGTTCTTAACAAAGAACATGTAAGCGTTACTCTGTGGAACACCTAAGCCATCTACAACTGTTATTGTTTTATTTACTTTATCTATTGCGGTTATACTACCTAAATCTTGCTTTATATTAGAAGAATCTACATAATAAAGTTTGTCGTTTAATTGTATTTCTTTGTTTAATTCAAAATTAAAAGTATACACTTTATTACTACCCGACAACGCTTGAGATGTTAAATAGCCTAATCCTTGAACGTTAAAAGCTTTAGTATCTACAGTATTTTCATTTTCCTCAATGCCCGATATATAATTAAAGTATTTACCTTCTTTTTCAATAAACGTTGATATTTGACCATCTTGTTTATTTGTTATTATGGAATCACAGTACCATCCCTCATCTCCTTCATAATTCAGAGTTCTGAAGTTTTTAACATTAGCAGGTGCTTCGTTTAATAAGAAAGTAACTTCTGAATCAGTTTTAGTTCCGTAAAAAGTATTTGTAGCCCCGTTGTGGTGCTCATATAAATGCCCTTGATTGAAGGTGTAATACTTATTGTTTAAGCTTAACCCGCTTTCTGGTATAAAACTTTTTCTGCTTACCCAACCGTTTATGCTTTCAGAAAAGGAAAGTGTTGTGTTTACTGTTGTGGGTAGACTTAAATTATATTGCCCTTTAGTAGAGTCATAAGTTCCGTATATTTTATTAGACTGAATTGAAAGGTTATCTCTAAAGTAATCTTTTAATCCGTAGTTTGAAACCTCCGTTATACCGTCTGCTGACAGTCTCAATACACAGCCTCTGGCTTTGTCTACAAAGTAAGATCTATAAGTAAACTCTACAAAACTTTCAGGGTTCTTAGAGATGCCGTATGAGCCAAATGTAGCTGGTATAATAGCTTGACCAAGTACTCTATTGCTTGCAATTAACTGCGGATTACCATCTGCGTTGAATACAGCGTCTTTATTAGCTAATATCTTGATAATTTTGTCTTCACAAAATGCAAGTAGATCCGTGTCTCTTCCGTAAAGCTTTTGTATGCTGCCGTATTCAGGATTTAAATTTTTAGTAATTTTATCAGCTATAATAAACTGATTTAATCTATTAACAGAGCTTTTACCGTTGTATATCTGTGAATATATTAAACCACTCTTAAGTGTTTCTTCTTGATAATTGTCTTCAAATACAGTTGAAACCCTAACCCCTTTGCCGAGAGCGGGTGCATTGTAATCGTCTCTTATAACAAATGACTCTACGCCATTACCAAAACTATAACAGTTATGGTACTGTAAATTCTTAGCCGTTGTAATAGAGCTTACTGGAAAAACTTCTTGAGTTTCATAATATATATCAATGTCCACATCATCCTTCGGCTCAACCTCAAATATAGGAGGGTTAGTTATATTTATAGCTTTATATCTATCAAAATCAAAAACAGTTGCATACGAGTATCCTCTACCCGTTGTACTTTGCTGGCTAGATTGATCACGGAATGTTAAATCATAATCTAAAGCTTGGTCTAGTTTTATAAAGAACAATCTATTATTATTATCATCTCCACTCCCAGTGTAATCTCTTCTTAATATCTTTTTTATTTTGTAATATTTTTCATCAAACCACCTTGTAGTTCCACTATATTTAAAACCGCTAAATCTTATATAATTATCTTCTTTTAAATTTTTTATGAAAGGATGGCTACCATAATTACTATTGTTATCGTTTAGTTTTCTTTCGGTTTGTAGAACAAAATGATAACCTTCATCTTCCCAGTTTGCAGGTAAACTTAAACCAGCTGTTGAATGAGCCCAACCACCTTGATTAAGTGGTCTTGATAAAGAAGACAATTGTGATGAATCTGTTCCTGCTTTACCTCCATATGCAATAAAAAACTGTCTGTAACTATTACTTTCAGCGTTGTTAAAGTTACCATCGTCATATCCATCAAATCTAACTGTTGATCTTGCGACTAATTGGTCAGTGTTTGTTGTGTCAACTAATTCATTTAGTAAATTTGTTTGTGCCTGTAATTTTATAAAAAACTTACCAGCGTATTCAGCTTTACCACTTTCATCTTTAGTATTTAAAGTTTCTATCGTTATACCCTGTGCTAAAACAGCAATTCTAGGATTATCTTCGTAATCTTGTTCATCGTATAATACTAAAACATCTTGTCCAAACTCTTCTTCAAAAGTTACTTCAGCATCATCATGTGATGTACTAGTCGGTCCTGTACCAATTTGAAATGATTTTATAGTATAAATTTTTGTTTGTGCACCTCCGACATTCCATCTTATTTTAGAGCCTGGTCTCATAGCGTCTTTAGCCTCAGATGAAATACCATTAAATGCGGCGGTATATTGTGAGTCAGCATCTGCTATTTGTGTGTCACCAACGTTAAACATGTCTCTTATTATGATAGAGTTATGGTTTGGAACAGGTGTTGATCCTGGCTCTAAAAACCAAGCTTTACCACCAGATTGTGATGCATTTGTACCCATATATGGACCATCTCTTTCACTGTTTGAAGGCTGTACTGCATATCCACTATCTCTATTAAATTGTCTTCCAAAATTAAAATATTCTGGAACATATTCTGGTCTTAGTGGTTTGGCCAAGAAATCAGGCACTACACTAAGTTTATCTAAAACTTTAAATTTACTTCCGTCTTCACTTAAGTTATTACCAGCTTTCTTTTTTAACAATAATATATCGTCTTCTTTTACTTTATTTATTTCAGATGATGGGAAAGATATGTATATTGCCCCTTCATCATCTTGATAAAAACTATCTGCACACAAGTTGTAGGTTGTTGAAGATATTTCTTTTATAAAATATTTATAGTTTTCAAAACCACTTGTTAGTCCGTTAGTAACACTAACTTCAAATTGAGTTTTATTTTTAGCTTGATTGAAAGGGACTTTAATAATACCAGATTTATCTGTTAGTATTGGAGTTTGTCTTCCGTACTTGTCTATATAAACCACACCCATTTGATATGTTCTATTAGATTTAATAGATAACATTTCTTTCTTGTCTTCCGTATATGTAGTGTCGCTAGGGTTGTATCTGTTTTTAAGTTTTATATCAAACAAAGGATTATTATTTGGTAAATCAAATTGATGTGTATAATTACCGTATATAATTCTATTTGCTGATATTTCCTGTGATTTAGCTTTTTTAGGCACACTATCAAATAATCTTAACAATTGATTTGCTTCAACTGTTTTAAATATTTGTTCATCTTTAATCTCAAATGTAGTCGCTAAAGAACCATTGACTTTTTTAATAGTATCAACAATATAAACATTACTGTTTAAAGAATCTTTATACAATACATCGACTTCCTCAACATCTATTCCAATGTTATGGTTTAAATCCTGCAATTCTAGTTGTCTTAATGTATTTGTCATACCTACATTATAACCATTTTTTGAATCGTATTCAAAATCATCTCCAACCTTACTAGAATCTGGTAAAAATGCCGCTTTTGAGAAAGGTGCAAAACAACTGTATTGGCCATTGGTATATTTGTATCTATACGAAAACAAAGGAAACTTTAGTTCAAACAAAGGTTCATCTTCTTCTAGTAATACCTCCCATTGTACAATAGCGCCAGGAACAAGCTCACTTACAGTTAATAATTCAGCTTGAAAAAATGTTGCTTGTGCTACATATGTTGATTTTAACAACAATCTAGCCTCTAAACTGCTTTCTTCATTGCTAGCTGCGTCGGTAAAAATATGTTTTAATACGATTATATCTCCTGGTTTGTAATTTGGTGCTAATGAAAACGTACCAACTACATCATCTCCGGAGTCTAGTGGTGCATACAATACTGTAACCTGACCACCAGTATCTGCTAAATTTAAATCTACGGTTACTTGTGTATTGCCTTGTGTACCGTTACCGCCCCTAGTGGAACTATTCATATCTAATGTTGGAGCTTGCAGTGGAGATTTTTTAATAACAGTTATTCTTTCTTCTAATAAACCTGTTGTCCCTGTATTAAAGTCAGCTGTTTGCGTTTTCCAATACGCTATATCAACTTGTTTAGGCTCGTTTAAATCATCTGTAAAATATAACGTTTCATCTAATATATTTATTCCTGTAACTAGATTTGAGACATTGAAATTTAATACAAACCCAAAATCAACTATAACAGGACTTACAGCTCCAGTTGCTTGGTCATATTCTGCTATTATATCTTTAACAGCTGATGCTATTAACCAGTATATTTTATTATTTTCAGTGTCTGCTACACTACCGATACACGTCGCTGCCGCTACATTGATTGAATCAATTAATGTATTACCTAAAATGTTTTTTAACGCCCCTACGTCGCTATTACTTGAGTAATCAACGTCTACGTTTAATGCATCTCTATATTCACCATTAGGAACTAATCTTTCGTCAAGGTCTTTATTCATTTTGCCCTTGAGGAAAGCGTTTTTAATTTCAGGCATATTCTAGTGTTTTATCTGTTTGGATTTACCTCTTAAAGCTTGTGAGAGTTCACTAAGTTTAATATTTGATAATCTTAGTTTTGCTTTTCTAACTGAAGCAAACTTATCTTTTCTGTATCTCATTACTAGATACTCTGGCGTGTTTATTTTAGTTTCTAAAATATAATATGCTATACATTTGTACATCGCTTCTTCAGCTAGTTTATGTATTTTCATTTCAGCATCAGTAGCCAAACCATCTGTTATATATTTTAAAGTTACAGTTTTATCTGTTAAGTTACCGGAGAAGTGTATTCTTGATTTTATAGGATCAATATAAAAAGATCCGTTTGAATTCATATTTTCAGGACTAGATCCGTATCTTTTACCGTCAAGAGTTTCTGTTAAATAAAAATCATTAACAGCATCAGATCCTGTATTTTGACCTTTAAATTTTTTCCATGTTTCAGATTCATTGGCTTTTAATAAGTTACCCTCCGAATCAAATGTAAAATTGTATTGATCATCTTGTATAATAGCCTCTGGATTACTTGTTTGTGATGCTGGAATTAAAACGTGCTCAGCACCGTTCACATCAACCCAACTTACTTTAACGTAATTAACGTAGTCTTGCGGTAACGCCATCACTAATGTAGGTGGAATGTCTATTTCCCTAGATTTTTCAGATTTTAATGTATCATAACTAAGCTCTTGCAATGCTCTTTGTGCATAGAAAGCCACGTTGGTTCTTTTTATCTTAGCTATAATTTTATCTTCGCCCACATAAGACAACATAAAGTTGTTTATAATGTCTTTTAGCGTTACAAATTGATAGCCTCCGAAATCTCCGCCTTCGTGATATTGTTGTTGTGATTGATTAAGTAGCCCCATTTATTATGATTTTTCTTGTTGAGTGTTCTTTACGTCTTCGCCACTAGCAATACCGTATAAAGAATTATCTTTAAGTATTATACCAGCTAAACCTAATATTTTAATTATAAGTTCGGTTTCTTCAGAAGGGTGTAATTCGAAATTAATTGAATTGCTAGCATCGTAAGTTCCAGTTACAGAATTATAGGCCCAAGATACAACTACAGGTTGTTTTATATAGTTACAAGTAACACCTGATGTCTTTTGTTCTACATTACCGCTTGCGTCTTTACCGTAAATTTTAACTCCGCTTTCATCTTTAATGAAAATAGGAAAATCGTTTGTTGGTTGATTTAAAGGTGTGGATTTTATATATATCCAATCCTTTTGTTTAACTTGTGATGCTTCAGCGTTATTAAATATAACACTGCCTAACCTATATAGATCGCTAGGTAAAGTTATTCCGCCAGTTATGGCTTGTGAAGTTTTTTCAAATAAACTTATTTTTTCATCTAATATGTCTACCATATCAGAATATTCTGTGCTGTTACCAGGAAGTCTACTGAACTGATTTACATCATAAAAATATTGCTCAAATATATCTAATTGAGCTTGATTCGCAAGATAATTAAATTCCTGAGGTGTTATATAACCTCGTTGTTCTTTGTTAGTCACAGCTAACACCGCTTGGTATACAGTATTTATGTTTACACTCATTTTATTTTTATTATAGGTTAAAGGCCCACAATAGTAGGCCCTTACCTACAATTGCTTACTTTAATTTCTTTTCAATAGTTTGATATACTTCAACACCTTCATCGGTTTTGAAATATGCTGCTAAAGCTGAATATGGATTTTCATCAAAAGGAACTGTTATAAGTTTTCTGTCATTCGATGCCCATTTAAATGTTCTTTGATCACTTGAAAGTTTAACAATACCCATTTCAACTGATTTTATACCAACATTTCTTATACTTATGTTTTCGTCTTTAACCAACTCTAAGAATAGCTCTGGATTTCTCCTAGCAAATAATAATAAATCTCTTTTAAGTTCCTTAGAAGTCATTGTAGATACTTTATTACCTAATTCTGTTCTAAGTATTGCTTCTGTTTGATCAATATCAATTTGTTGTGCTAAATTTAAAGCTTCAATTTCAGTTTCAAGATAACTAATGTCATCTTCTGCTATTTGAACCGGGTTATGTTCTATGAATCTTTTCCCGTTATCCGGATGAAAATTAGAAAGAAACTTCTGTAAAGTTGTTTTTTCTTTTGGTACAAAAAGCCTTCCGTCTCTAAATATAATGTGACTTAATCTTTCTGGTCCTTTCATTTCATCTAAAAATACTGTCTTTTGATTTTCGCAATATTTAATTTCTCTTTCGTACCCTAGTTCTTTATCAAACCAAAGTAATCCTCTACTTTTTAATATGAATACAATAGGTGTTTTTTTTGACGTTAATTCGTAAACCCTATCTTTTATTTCCCATTTTGGGGTTTTAGAAGTTTTAACTTCTTTTATTTGCGGTTCTGCTACTGCTACCGCTTCCTTTTCTTTTTTTGCCATGATATAATATAATAAAAAATTAATAGAGTAATGATTACCCCCGTCAGAACAACGAGGGTAAAAATTACGTTAAGTATTAAGAGTTAAATAACACAAAATTATTCGTTGCTTGTGCTACTAAACATCTTTCTGATAAATAGTGAACTTCCATTTTGTCATCACCAGTAGTCTGCGCACCGCCTACTGAACCAGTAATCCAAGATTTCATTCTTCTGTCATCAGTCTCAGAAGCTCTATATCTTACGTGTAAGAAAGGTCTTCTAACATTTTTACCTAATTGTTGGTCATACACTGAAGATGTACCAGCTGGAACTAAAAGTCCGCTTATACCGCCTACTAAACCTCTTGTAGATTTATCATTAAGATATTTCCAGTCAGTTTTGTAGAAGTCATAAGAACCTCTTCTAAATCCAGAGAAACCTAAATTAAGTGCCATATCTTGAGAGTTTTCAAAAACTCCAAATGATAAACCACCTGAAATATTCGGGTTTAATCCTGCTAGCATATCATCGAAGTAAAGATTTGCATCTCTATCTAAGAATAACATGTTTTCTTCAATTGATCCTTGTTTGTCTAATTCTTTTAATAATAAGTCAAATTCAGGAAGTTTATCAGCAGCTGGTGTAGCTGAGTCAAATTGATTACTTGCTACGATACCTCTTGAAGAGATTGCAGAAAATAACCCTTCAGAACCATCTGGTACTGCAGCGTCTCCACCATCTTTTTTCTCAGCTTCAATCATTACCATTTCTAAGTAATCTTCATATCTTACTCTTGTGTCACCTTCTGCTTTTAAATACCATAAGAATCCGTTTTGTCCAGACTCTCCAGATACTTCTACCCATCCGATCTGCGCTGTGTCAGAACCATTAACTTCGTAGTGATCTTTAATAATAAGTGGCTTATTAGTAAAAGACTTGAAAGTTGGCTCAACAGCGTCAGTCATACTTGCAGATCCTTTTCCGTATTCAGAACCGTATACGAAAAATTTAATTGCTTGATCATTAGTAGAACCGATAGATCCTATATCCTCTACATTCGCACCACCGTAAGGCTTGATAGTTAAAGAAGACGTTGATGCTTCGATACCAGCTGTTACGTACGCTTTGAATACGTCAGATCCAATAGAAGCTACTACAGTTGCTCCTTTTCTTACAGCGTGAGCCTCTGCAGTCCCAGAGTCAATTCCTGTGATAGTGTCAATAACTCCATTTGCAGGGTTTATTGAACCATTGTAAGATAAGTGTAATCTACCTTGTTCAGACCAAATAACTTGATCAGAAGCCATAGGCATTTCTGCACTTACCATTCTTAAGAAAGAAGATATAGTTCTATTTCCATATCTTTCTACTTCTTGTTCATACAATTCAGGTAAATATTGTTGTGACCAATTTGCTCCACCTGAACCGTGGAAATTTAAATAATTAGATGCAAGTGTTTGTTTTTGTGCACTTGGGCTAATTATACTGCCAGCCGCTGGGCCAGCAAATGAAACGTTTGTTGCCATTTTTTAATAATTTTTAAGTTTTAATTTAAGGTTTTTTGAATCCAAACCGCCAACTACTTTCGCTTTTATTCCGCCAGACTCAATAGCTTTGTGACCCGACCTCGGATCCATATTGATATTCTTAGCAGACTTAACTGATTCTTTAATAGCGTCAGTTTTGCCTTGTTCGTAAAAATGATTTGCAATTGCGTCTGCATTCATTGCTGTAAATAAAGATTTATGATAACCACTTGCATCGCTCATTTCATTATTTTTGTTTAAGAACTTCTTAGTAAAATTTGAAATATCACTTTGGGATTTTTTAATCTCATTCACATTCTTAACATTAAATCTGTACTTCTTGTCACCAACCTTATATTCAAAACCTTTGAATTGATTGTTAAAAAGATTGTCAGTCTTATTGTTAAATACAGCTCTTTGGTGCTGTGTTATTTTTTGCGATTCCTCAGACTCCTCATTGTATCTGTTAAAAAAGTCTACCGCTTTTTGCTGGTCTTGTGTTAACTTAGATCCAGCTTTAATTTCTTTATAATAATTAGCTTTTTGTCCTTCAAGATGATTTTTGGCTGCTGCCACCTCTTCTTTAAACGCTAATTTTCTTCTTTTAATATCTTTAGGCTCATCAATTTCTTCATCAAATGAAAATTTGTCTTCAATTAAAAAACTTATTTCATCAGATGTTAAATGTGGTTTTGCCTTTTCGTAATATTCTCTTAACAAAGACATGTCTTCATAACCTGCGTAGTCTTTATTTAATTTAACATAATCTTCCAAAGTTCCTCCAGTTTCATTCATGAACTTGACAAGCTCTTCGATGTTTTCTGGATAATCCTGCTTCTCTTCTTTTATTGCCTCCTCTTTTTTTACTTCAGGTTCAACAATTTCATCTTCTTGCTTTTCAGCCTCTGGCTCTTCTGTTATCTCTTCTAATATTACTTCTTCAACCTCCTCAGTTTCCTGTTTTGGTTCTTCAGTACTTTCTTCTAATACTGGTTCCTCTTTAACCTCTTCCTCCACGGGTTCTTCTACAACCGCCTCTGGTTCTGGTTCAACTTCTGTTGTTGGTGGTTTTGATAAATCCACCTTGTAAACACCGTCGTCAATCTTGACTCCCGCATTTTCTTGTACTTTTTGCTCTCTTTCAGCTGTAGACAACTCTTCAGCTTCTACGGCTTTAGCTTCCATTTTTTTTGACATGATAAAATATTATATGATTATACATTATATATTACTTAGGTTCAAACGCACCTAAGCCAAAATCACCGCTTAATATATCGTTTCCACTGGATTCGAATTTTTTAGGAGGTGTTTTACTGTTTCGCTGCTCTATGAGCTCGCTTTGTTGACTAGCTTGTATTTTTGTTCGATCGTCTTTTCTGTCTTCTTTTGCATTCATTTCCGCATCCTTAGCTTGCATGGTCATTTGCTGTAATTGCATATTCATTTGAAATTCTAATTGCATAAGTTGTTTTTTCATTTCAACTTCTCCTTGCATTCTTTGCATTTCAAATTGTGATTTAGCTTGTGCTAATTGTATTTGAGTTTGTGTTAAAGCTTGTTGTTTTTGTACCTCTGCTTGAGCTGCAACTTGTTGCGCTTGGGCATTAGCTTGAGACTGTGCTTGTATGTTTTGTTGTTGAGCCTTTTGATCTCTTTCAAGCTTTTTCTTTCTTCTTAACTTAAGTACTTGATTTGCTAATTTAGTATTTTTAATTTCTCTAATATCAATAGCATCTTCAAGTTCTATATTGTTTTGGGCAATAGCAACTTGTATATTGTTTTCAAGTAATTGTTTTTCTTCTTCATCAGGTGCTAATTCTAAGTATATACCAAAATCATATAAATGTAATTCTGACATTTCCTCTAACGTAGCCACATTATGTGCACCTATACTTTGTATAAATGCGTTTCTTGTTGGTGAATATTCTATAACATCTGATATTCTTAATGATATTTTTTCAGCAAGTTCAGCTGTTAAAAATAAACCACTCTGTAATATGTGTCTTGTTGCTGTATTTGAATTTGCAGCCGCAAGCTTTTGAACACCAACTAAAGCATTTTTATCAGGTGTGCTTCCATCTCTTGCTTCATTTAATCCAGTAGCGTCTCTAACCATTTGCATATAATAATTATATGTACTGATTAATTGAGCTAATTTATTAGCACCTCCATTATTACTTATTTCCTGAATAGGTATTTTACCAGGATTCATGTCTCCTTCAGAAGTAAATGATCTACCAATTACAGATCCTGTTTGAAAAAACATATTCAATGCTTCTTGAGGATTATAATTTGTACCGTTACCTAAATCAATTTCAGCTAAACCATCGGCGTCTAAATAAACACCATCAGGGACCATTCTTGATAATACTTGTTGTATTTTTAAATGTGTTAATTGTATCATATCAGCAAAGCCTGTAACTCTACTAACTAAAGATTCAATTTTACCATTATACATTCTAGGCGCTACAATAGAATAGTTAAGTTTAACTTTATTAACATCGCTTTTTTCACGGAGCATATTGTCCGCAAGTTCCCATTTTAATAATTTATTAGATCCGGGTATAAAAACACCTTCGTATAATACTTCTATGTTCTTAGCTATTCTTTCAAACCTTAGGTTACTGTCTGCGGGTGGATTAAAAGCATCTGTTTTTTTAATAATTTTTTCAGCCCCAGTAGATACTTCTTTAACTTTATAAACTTCGTTCATGTAAGTTTTGTAATTAAAATACATAACTTGTACTGAATTATTATCTTGATTTTGTTGTTGGCTGTTATATTTATTATAAATACTATAATCTTGATTACCCTGCTCTGTTATTGCTTTTAATTCCTCATTAGTTAAATTAGGAAATTGTTTCTTTAATTCACTTATAGTTATAGTCTTAACTTCACCAACGTAATATATGTCATCGAAATAAGGTGATTCAGTATAAGAATAAACTATATTAGCAGGGTCAACGTAATCAACTACAATACCTTCTGACGGCGTAAACAATGTTTTAACACAACCAATACCTAAAACGGTTAAATCATAAAAAAATCTTTTCTTTATTAATTCGTATTGATTTTGATTAAGTATAGTTTGTATCGCTTGCTCTTCTGCTATTTCAACTGCTTGCTTGTAATTAAGTTGCATGTGTAGCTGCAACTCATCTTCATTATCTGGTAACGTAGCAGGATCGTTATTAAATACATTAAGGCCAAATTGTTCTTGAACATAATTACCAAATTCTTTAGTTCTCATGTCAGCAAGAATACCCTCCATATATTGTGTTCTCTTGTTAACACCATTTTGATCTTGAGAATGTGCTTTTATATCGTAAGTTCTTTCTGCGATACCGTTTACTACAATATCAACAAACTTTGGAATTATTGGTACTGGCTTCCAATCTAAATTTAAATAAGATAAATCACCGTTAATAGATAATTCATCTTTATATTTTTGTATACTTTGCTCCCCTCTAGCATATAATCTTAATTTGTGGTAATTGTTTTGATTAACGAAGAATCTGTTTGATCCTCTATCTTTTTTAAACCACTCATTTTGAATAGCTCTAGCAACATTAAGACCGTAATCCAATCCTAATTTTTCATCGTCGCTAGCCGTTTGGCTTGGGAAGTAACTTTTTATAACTGACTCAGCCATATTAATTAATTATTTTTGATGTAATTCCTTTGTTTTCGTATCTTGAAAAGTTAATGTTAACTTTTTGTTTTTGTATTTCTGCACTCGGTCTGTACTTATTTTTATTACATGCCATAACAGCTAATCCTGAACTAATAGCTGCATCAAACTTCGTTCTTTTATTTATATCAAACTTAGCCCAATCATTTAATGTATTATTAAAATACAGATCACCATAGTTGCCATCTGACAATACACCTACATGAGTATTTATATAAGTTTCAATAGCTGCCGCGTGTGCTTGTCTAATGTCTTCACTTGAATTCGGTATACCACCAATTTCTTTTTCAGTAACCGATAATTTATTCCACAACCTATCGGGCCTATTCATAGAATATCCCCTGTATCCTCTTCTTCTTAAATAATATAGTAGCCTAGGTTTATTGTTTTCAGCAAGTATTGGCATTCCGTAAAATACTAATGACATTAAAACATCTTCAAAAAACATCTCTGCTGTTTGCGGTCTAGCTACATATTCTAAAAAAAATCTATTAGGAGGAGCATCCTCCATACTAAACTTTGTTAATCCGTGCAATGCACCTTTAGATCCTTTGCCATCTGTTGTCCCTGATATATCATAACTGTCACAACCAAACGCACCCATATGTTCATTGCCTGGATATTTAATACCATTTTTATTAATGATGTTATTTTGTAATGTAATACTCGGTACCCAACTTACTTTAAATCTTCCATTTGGATTAGGTGTGAATTGTACTTTAGTATCTTTAATACCATTTTGCCAAGAGAAGCTTCCTGTTGTAACATTAGCTTCTGTTGTTATATCATCATTAAAATCAATTTGTTCGTATATCTTAGCTAAGTTAAATATACTGTTCTTAGCCTCGTCTCTGAATGCATGTTCCTCTGTACGGGGAAACTGTCTATAAAATTCATTTAAACCATCTTGATCTCCCTTTAAACCATCTACTTCATTCTCCCAATGTTCAATAACCCCGACGTCGATATTATCTCCCTGGTTGTTGGCAATAGGCTCTTTCGGTGTGTTAAAGACAGGTATTCCATAAGAATCGATGAATCCTTCGAAATTCCATTCCATAGGTATGAACAAAGAATATAATCCCGAACGAGTCTGTCCATTTTTATTCCGTTTCGTAACATCTGAATTATTATATAGTTTTTTAAAATTCTCCCCTCCTTTATCTAAAGCGTTTGATGTTGAGCCCATCATACACTTACCAATTATTCTTGAACCTAATCTAAGCGTGGTTTTTGTAACACGCCAGTTGTTAAGAATGTTTTCTGGACGTTCCCATTTGCCTGCTTCATCATGTACTAGTAGTGCAAGTTTTTCACCATCATAACTGTTGTCTCCTGTATTTTTCCAGTCAATAGTTGTATCTAATCCAGCTATCTCTTGAGTTTTGTCTTTAGACTCAAATCTTTTACGAGTAAACTTTGAAGCTGGTACTCTGTATGCAAGTTCTGTTTTCGGTCTGTCCATACCATCTTGTATGGGTCTGAAAAAGAACGGGTAGTTAATTGATATTGGTACAACTTTATCTGTAAACATTTTTTTTGCATCTGCACCTGACTTTGATAATATACCGTATCTTGAATCAGATGATGCTGTAGCCAAGTTAACGGTCTCTCCGGATGCCATAAATGAAAATCCTGAACGTCTGTTTTTAAGATAGCACATTCCGTAGCATCTTTTATCTGCTTTGCAAGCTTCCCAGTGAATAAAGAATAATCTGTTTGCTTCCCTAAAATCTGGTTGCCCAACATCAATCTTGGTCCACTGCAAGTACATATAGTGAGTGCCAGTAATATAGGTAGAAACCCCTTTACTCTTGAACCAATGCCCTTCATCTCGCTTAGTAAATTCTTTATCAATGTATCCATGCCACTTCTGTTTAAATTCATTCGGATAATCTTTCCAATCAAATATACTCTTGATTGCTTTAAGTTCTTTAGGATACTCGTGTGGAGTCCATACGTCATTCTGATTATCAACGTTTGTTTCTTTTGGCAATGCTATTTTTAAATTCTGTATGCTATACACTTCCCCTATCTGACCTGTCTTAGATATAACAACAACGTCATGTTCTTCGTTGTATCCGTACTTCCACTTTTTAGATTTGTTTAATCTTTTAATAGTAGTTATTTTAATAGGCTCTATAACCTTATATAAGCTCTGCTTGTACATTATTTAGACCTCCTTTCTGCAAACCCACTGAATACTTCTGCTTCAGCTTCTTTTTTAGGTTTGTTATTAAGTATATCATTTTCCTCTTCGATTCTACCTAAGATCTCAAATGCATCGAATATTGCGAGCTTTTTAGTGGCTGCAGCGTTCTTGAGTCTATCGGCTGAGATGTCATCATCAGTTTCAACAATAGGTTCTTTAGCAACTTTAATAAGTTCTTTGACTGCTTCATGTCCAGCTTGGATTATATTCTTTTTCGTTTCCTTGACGTTCATATTTAATAGATATTGAATTGGTTAATACTCTATACATTCTTTCGCCTTCTACAATAAATTCGTATTCGCTACTAGGTGTAAACCCAACTAAATCTTCTTTTTCTATTAAACCGCTAATGTCGTTATCAACGTGCTTTATAATGCCCCTTAGGGCTTGTTCTTTCTCGTTATTTAATATATCAGTAGATTTGATTGGCTTAACAAAACAGAAGCCTTTAGGGGCGTTCCATTTGTTATCTCTTTTGTATAAGTATATTTGATCTGCTTTAACAAAATAAAGATCATCTTTATAATAGCCACGTGAATTTTTTTCCACGCCGTATTGATTGTACCATCTTCTGAATACATTGTGATGTAATATAACTTCATCACCAATTTGTATTTCGTTATCTTCAGACTTAGGTACGTTTAAAACAATTCCAGTACGACTAACATATCGATGATCAGAGATTTCAGTATTAACTAAAAGCTCTTGACCATCTATATATTTTTTATTATCGTATCTTTCGTTTTTTGGTTTTATAATAAAATCAAATAAACTTTGCATTAATATTCTAAATTGTATTCCACGGCTATTGCCATGTTTTTATTAAAATCTTTCCACGGTAATACTTCGTTCTTTTTTTTAATATAAATAGAAAACTTATCGTCACCTTCTACTATGTCACATATTGTGTGGCCACCATATACTTCTTGGCCTACCGCATAATGCATAGCGTCGTTCTTATAGTCTCTACCTATACTTATTTTACGAACTAGACTCATCTTCTTCTTTGATTGGCTCGTACGATCCGTCTTCAATATTAATTTGTATTTTACCGTACTTCTCTTCTAGCTTAGCCTGCAACTTATTCAAATCTTGTTGAACTTCTGCTGCAGCGTGGTTAAGCTGGTGTTTCTTTAATTCTAAGTTACCTATTTGCGAAGCAGCGTTGTTAAGCTTACCTACAAATCCCTGTAATTCTTCTAATTGTTCAGGTGTAATTTTGTTTACTTGGTTTTCCATAATCTTTAATTTTTAAAATTTAATTTAATTGTTTGGGTTATAATTTATTATCACTTGTTTTACTTAATTTCTAATTATTCTTCAGCAGCTGGTGCAAAAGGTGCGTGGAACGTTGTGTCAACTGGTGTTTTTTGTAATTCAATTTGTGAATCTAAACTAGCTTTCATACTGTCTATATCTAATCCATTTTCTAACCAACCAATCACATCAGCCTCTACTATACTATCGTATTCTGTAAAGTTATCTGCGTCGTATTCTACGGAATGAGTTCCTATAGATGAAGCCATTTTTGCAGCATCATCATTATCTACTGCGGAATATCCCCAGTGAATTGTGTTGATAACATTATCTTTGCTATCGTGGGAAATTTTTGCGTCTAACGCATTAATTGTCCATTTGTAGGTGTTTGCCATTTTTATTTATTTATTTTAAGTTGTTGTTATTAAGGTATTATTAATTCTAAAGATCCATCTAAAGGATCCGGTGGAGTGCTTTGATTTGACCAATTTCTTACAGAATCTATAAATACCCCCATTTCATTTTTTTGTTCTGCCGTACCGTCTCTTAAAATATTAGATTGTTTCCAGGCTGGGTAATACTTGTGTATTTGTTTTTGTGCAAAATCATTTATTTCCGCAGTTTCCCATTCTATATAAACCTCTTGATCAGTTTTAGTGTGTAACAACTCAGGAGGATCTTGGTTCATGTCGTAGACTTCTTTGTATTGGTTTAAATCCACCTTTGAATTAATTCCAGACTTACTCTGCTCTCCGTTAAATATACAAATACCGTATTCTATTATTTTCATTTTATTAATATTTATGATCCGCTTTGTCCAGTTTCACCGTGAAGTAAAACAACAAACCCATTAATTACAATTTTGCTTCTAGAGTCAGCCATACCTCCCCAATTTATAACTCTAATATAATGGGAAGACCCTGTTAAATGGGGAATATAATGAGCTAAACAGTACCACCCACCATATGCCCCTTGTGAATAACCTTGACCGCTTATTTCAAAATTTTCAAAAGCAGAAATATTCCCGCCAAGAACCCTAGGTTGTGCATAATTAGGTGTTGGAGAACCTGTTGTTATCAAAGCATGATGAGCCCCTGCTTGATTGTACAACATAGATAAATGTGTTTTTGAAGCTCCGACACCAGGGTGTGGGTAATCACCTACCTGTATTTGAGCATATATAGAGGCCCTATTAAGATCGCTTATACCAGTGTCTACGCCACTTCTTCTTCCAGCATCATTATCATGAACACGATTATACCAACTTACTGTGTGTGTATAATTTGATAACGTTAAATCTGCATAAGCTAGGTTTCCACCACCTGCTGCCGCATTTGGAGAATAATCACCAGCGGAGCTAAATGTTTTGGTATTAGCTGTACTGTTGTTATATTTAGGCCAAATTAAAACTGGCGTCATTGGTGCTGCGCGATTGACTAAAGTTGACTGTATTTGGAATCCTTCTAGCGGAAGACCTTGGTTTGTAAGTATGCCCATATTAATCTATTTTTTGAAGTAAGAACTTATATTTCTTACCTGATCTGTTATTTATTAGGAATAAATCTTCTTCACCTTCTTGTATTGTCCAATCTCCCCATGTGTTATCCACATCATTGGATTTACCTTTATTTGAAAGGTGTAAATCTGTTGTATATATATTAGCCCATCTTTTTGATGTACTACCTAGGTTTTGAGCAGCATCAGCAGCGGGATCAAGATTACCACTAGTTGTAATATGTACTCTTTCTACTCCACCTGTAAAAAACCTTATTTTATAAGCAGAATGTGCCTTAATATCAAATTCCCCTGCTTCCATTGTTAATTCAGACGCTTCTGCAATTGTACTTCTTTGTATTTTAAAGTTTCCTTTAACCTCCAATTTTGCGCCAGGAGTTGTAATTCCGATTCCGACGTTGTTAGATGTGCCATACCCTACAGTCATTACTTGGGAAAAAGTTTGGTTTTGTCCTGCGGTTGTATTAGGCGCTTTTGAAAAGAAAAAACCATTGTCTACAGCTGCATTATAACCCAACATAAAACCACGCCCACTATATTTAGATACATAAGTGTTACTGCTTGTATAATAACTATTAAAATGAACATAGACATCACTTGAATTTCTATGTAAAATACTGAAAGCTCCTGCATTTAGATTATTCATATAAGCGGTGTTTCCATTAGCAATACCACCACCTGTATAACTGCCACCTAGCCACATTTGACCTTGCGAATTAATAATCATCCTTGTAGAATTAGCAGTCCTAAAATTCATATAATCCCCAGCACTACCATAAATATTTATAGAATTTCTGTCGTTCTCAACTCCTGATCCTTGTAATCTCAACCAACCACTAGCACCTGCACCATTTAAATAAACCCCATTACCACTGCTATAATAAGATAAAGCACCATCTTCATTATATAAATTTGAAGTAGTTGGTGTTATTTTTAAACCAGCAATCATTCTAATTTTTTCGGCTACATCTAGTTTATAACCAGGCAAAGTTGTTCCGATCCCGACATTTCCACCACCCTCTTGAAAAACCAAAGGTATGCTCCCTTGACCGTGATATAAACTTAAACGTCTATTGCCAACTGAATTCTTTGCTATTAACATCCAAAAATGTGCTGCATCGTCTGCAATACGAATACCTCCATAACCATTGTTGCCAAGTGTTCCTATCCCAATATCTAGTCGTGTAGCAGGTGAAGTCATTCCTATTCCCACGTTGCCTCCACTTGTAATACGCATTTTTTCTGAACCGTTAACTCTAAAATTTAAATTATTATCACTATGGTTATAAGAAATCCATCCTACATTTGGGTCATCATCTCCAAACATTATGTATTGTTGCCCAGTATTAGCTGATGTAAATTGTAAAGCATTACTAACATTGGTGGTTTCTAAAAACAACATTGTATCTGCACCCACTTGAGAGGCATAAGTAGTATCTCCGTTTCTTATATGTAATATATTATCAGGCGAGGGCGTTCCGATCCCTACTTTTCCGTTTTCTTCTACTTTGAATAAAACATTATTATTATTAATATTAGTTTGATTATGACCTACAATAAACCCTTCTCCTATATTGTTATCATTACTATCAATATTAATTCTTAAAGATGCTGGTGTATTAATTATACCATTTAATAATGAGCCTTGGTCTAATGTTAAAGTTCCTGCAATGTTTACTGCCCCTCCAAAAGTTGCATTTCCAGTAAACGATGGAGAAGCTATAGGAGCTTTTAATCCGATGCTTACAGCAGTTGTGGCCGCGAAATTAGGATCGTCACCTAGCGCTGCGGCTAATTCGTTTAATGTATTTAAAGTACTAGGTGCTGAATCAACTAATAACGCCGCTCTAGCATCTGCTCTAGCATCTGTATAATACAAGTTAGCACCCTCAGTAATATGAGCTGTTGTAATCCCACTTATTTTATCGCTAGTAACTGCGTTATCCGCTATGTTACCTGTAGCTATCGTTGAGCTCGCTATTAAATCACCTGTTACTTTAGTATTTGCCATATTATTCTTTTATAAAAGTTCCGTTAGTATATACATAGAATACATCTTCATGTAGTACTCTATCTCCTTCTTGAACTGCGGGAAAAGGTATTTCGTTAATATCCATAATTTTTATTTTTAATATACTCCTGTTGTGCTATTGCTCTGTGATGAAGCTGTAACTTGAACATTCCTCCAAGGGTAAGCGGTAAAGCTTTGATGAAAATCAATATTTGGCGTAGAGTAATAATTATGCGCTAATACAATAACACAAAAACCATCACTTGATGTATAAGGACTTTGTACAAAATTAGTCCAGTTACCGGAATTTTGAACGGTAAGACCCGCGAAACCACCACTCCAATTATGAAACTGTACAGTGCCATCACCTCTTAATGAACCATATTTATAACTTTTTATATAAAAACCTCCCATTATATAATGAGTATTTCCTGAATAACCTGATGAATTAGTGTGTGATCCACCCATCCAAAGATTTGTTTTATAATGTACATAAGAATAGCTGTTATTAGCGTAGTATTGACCCGTATGCCAAGCGTATTGTATTCTACCTATTCTCGCTCCACAATCTTTATTAAATGCTCCAGTGCCATGGTGCAATTGAACATCCAGCTGAGCTACAGGTGAATTCTCCCCGATCCCAACGAGGCCAGCGTTTGTAATCCTCATTCTTTCAGTACCACTACCAAAAAATCTATGGTAACCACTTGTATTATAACCCATATAACCCCAGTTTCCACCACCAAATATTTCATATTGATTATCAGCAGTTCCA
>Ga0206677_10000151_pt1 | contig 60897 bp, 48 predicted proteins | sample M130m12015metaG_FD_155475 | JGI IMG/M metagenome (GOLD analysis project Ga0206677, IMG submission 155475) | Ammonia-oxidizing marine archaeal communities from Monterey Bay, California, United States - M1 30m 12015 | ecosystem: Environmental > Aquatic > Marine > Intertidal zone | place: USA... | reverse complement strand
GAAATCACTTTTCATCCCGGTTTTAAAGTTGTTATGAAATTTTCAGACAAATTTTACCCAGATGCTATTGAATGTGAGGTAGATAATGGAGAAAAAGGCTATTATGACATTGCTTTTGGAAAAGAAACACAAGATAATATACTAGGATTCCTGTGTACTGGAGATGAAACACAAAAATACTACAACCTTAACTCTAATGATGAAATTATGGATAGTTTACTCTCCGAATTAGACCAAATATTTGATGGAAAAGCTTCCTCAAGTTATAGTGGAGAATATTTATTAGAAAACTGGGGACAATACGAATTTGCTTTAGGAACTTGGACTCAGGCATTTCAAGAAAAAAAATCCAATCTTAAAATATTGAATCAATCTTTAGATCAAAAAGTATATTTCGCTGGTGAAATAAATGACCCCTATAAACAAATGGGAGTTCCTGGTGCAATTTTATCTGGATATTATTCTATAGATAAATTGTTAACCGACCAATGATAAATTGTAGTATTACAATTACCTTATTTGTATTTTGTCTAAATAGCTAATAAATGAATGTTTGTTCAATTATATTTTATAAAGCTATGACTTTGACATTACATTGTTTACTACATTTGCAATTAATAAATTAACAATATGAGTAAATCTACTTTTTACACTTCCATAGGATATAAAGTACTGATGGCCCTTTCAGGATTATTTTTAATGTTTTTTTTGTTACAGCACTTAGTAATTAATTCCCTTTCTGTAATAAGTCCAGATGCATTTAATGAAGCTTCTCATTTTATGGGGACCAATCCATTGGTACAGTTTTTATTGCAGCCAATATTAATCTTCGGAGTTGTATTTCACTTCATTATGGGTTTCTTTTTAGATTTAAGAAACAGAAAATCTAGAACCATTAGTTATGCTTACAACAATCCCTCTGCAAATTCATCTTGGATATCTAGAAATATGATAATTAGCGGATTAACAGTACTAGCTTTTCTTGGTATTCATTTTGTAGACTTTTGGATTCCGGAAATTTCAACAAAATATATTTCTGGGGATATGACTGGACTTTCTTCTAACGGAAAATTTAGATATTTTCACGAGTTACATGAAAAATTTTCTGCCTTACCTAGGGTAATAGCATATGTTGTAGCTTTTGTATTCTTATCTCTTCATTTATTACATGGATTCCAGTCATCTTTTCAGAGTGTAGGAATTTCTACTAGTAAAACAAGATTAGCCTTCTATAAATTTGGAAATATTTTTGCTTTGATTGTTCCAATTGGCTTTATACTAATAGCATTGTTTCATTTTATAACCCAACATTAACAAATATGGCAACATTAAATTCTGGCGTACCACAAGGGGATTTGAAGGACAAATGGACTCAGTACAAAGATTCTATTGACTTAGTAAACCCTGCCAATAAAAGAAATATTGATGTTATAGTAGTTGGAACTGGCCTTGCTGGAGGATCTGCATCTGCAACCTTAGCAGAACTTGGCTACAACGTTAAGACTTTTTGCTACCAAGACAGCCCAAGAAGAGCACATTCTATTGCTGCTCAAGGTGGAATAAATGCAGCAAAAAATTACCAAGGTGATGGAGATTCCACTTACAGACTTTTTTACGATACCGTTAAAGGTGGTGACTACAGATCTAGAGAAGCCAATGTATACAGATTAGCTGAAGTATCTACCAATATTATTGACCAGTGTGTAGCTCAGGGAGTACCGTTTGCTAGAGATTATGGTGGCTTGTTAGACAATAGATCTTTTGGTGGAGTTTTAGTTTCAAGAACCTTTTATGCAAAAGGCCAAACTGGACAACAACTTCTTTTAGGTGCTTACTCCGCGATGAATAGACAAATTGCAAGAGGTAAAATACAAATGCATAATCGTCACGAAATGCTGGACGTTGTGATTGTAGATGGAAAAGCCAGAGGAATTATTGCTAGAAATTTAATAACAGGTGAGATAGAAAGACACTCTGCACATGCAGTTGTGATTGCTTCTGGTGGATATGGAAATGTATACTTTTTATCTACAAATGCAATGGGAAGTAATGCCACTGCAGCTTGGAAAATTCATAAAAAAGGGGCATTTTTTGCCAATCCATGCTACACTCAAATACACCCAACATGTATACCAAGATCTGGAGAATACCAGTCTAAACTAACTCTAATGTCAGAATCTTTACGAAATGATGGAAGAATCTGGGTTCCTAAAAGAATGGAAGATGTAGAAGCTTTAAGAGAAGGCACTTTAAAAGCTACTGAAATACCGGAAGAAAATAGAGATTATTATCTAGAGAGAAGATACCCTGCTTTCGGAAATTTAGTTCCAAGAGATGTTGCTTCTAGAGCTGCAAAAGAAAGATGTGATGCAGGTTATGGTGTAAACAAAACTGGAGAAGCCGTATACTTAGATTTTAGTTCTGCGATTACTAGATATGGAAAAGAACAAGTTCTTCTTCAGGGGGAAGATGCAAATGATCATAAGTTGATTAAAAAAATGGGTCAAGAAATTGTTAAATCTAAATATGGCAATTTATTTCAGATGTATGAAAAAATAGTCGACGAAAACCCATATGAAAATCCTATGATGATTTATCCTGCAGTTCATTACACTATGGGTGGAGTATGGGTAGATTACAACTTAATGACTACAGTTCCTGGTCTTTATGCAATTGGAGAAGCAAATTTTTCTGACCATGGATCTAATAGGCTTGGTGCTTCGGCTTTAATGCAGGGCTTGGCAGATGGATACTTTGTTTTACCCTATACAATTGGAGATTATTTATCAGACGATATTAGGACTGGACCTATTTCTACAGAGTCTGCTGAGTTTAAAGAATCTGAAGAAAATGTCAAACAATTATTGACAAAATTAGTTGAAAATAAAGGAAAGCACTCAGTTGACTATTACCATAAAAAGTTGGGAAATATTATGTGGGATAAATGTGGAATGTCTAGGAATGAAACCGGATTAAATGAAGCTATTTCAGAAATTAAAGAGCTAAGAGCTGATTTTTGGAAAAACGTAATGGTTCCAGGTGGTTTAAATGAACTCAACAAAGAACTAGAAAAAGCAGGCAGAGTTGCTGATTTTCTCGAATTAGGAGAATTATTTGCTAAAGATGCACTCACTAGAAACGAATCTTGTGGGGGGCATTTTAGAGAAGAATATGCTACCAAAGAAGGAGAAGCTAAAAGAGATGACAAGAAATTTAATTTCGTTTCTGCATGGGAATATAAAGGAGAACCATCAGAAGCTAAACTTCATAAAGAGAAATTAGAATTTGAAAACATTGAAGTAAAAGTAAGATCCTATAAATAATAAAAGATGAACTTAACCCTTAAAATCTGGAGACAAAAAAGTAATACTGATAAAGGATCCTTAGAAACTTATCCTATTAGTGATGTGTCAGAGGACATGTCTTTTTTAGAAATGCTAGACGTTTTAAATGAAGAACTAATAGAAAAGGCAATAGATCCTGTTGCATTTGACCATGACTGTAGAGAGGGAATATGTGGAATGTGTTCGCTTTATATAAATGGTGAAGCCCACGGACCAGATAGAAGAGTAACTACTTGTCAACTTCATATGCGAAAATTCAATGATGGAGACACTATATTTATTGAGCCTTTTAGAGCAACAGCATTTCCGGTTGTTAAAGATTTAGTTGTAGATAGATCGGCATTTGATAGAATTCAACAAGCTGGTGGTTATGTTTCTGTTAATACATCTGGTAATACACAAGATGCTAATAGTATTCCTATACCTAAAGACGATGCTGACACCGCTTTTGATGCAGCTACATGCATAGGATGTGGAGCTTGTGTAGCTTCTTGTAAAAATTCATCGGCAATGCTTTTTGTTTCTGCAAAAGTCTCTCAATTTTCACTATTACCCCAAGGACAGGTAGAAGCCAAAGAAAGAGTTATTAATATGGTTAATAAGATGGATGAAGAGGGATTTGGAAATTGCACCAATACTGGTGCCTGTGAAGTAGAATGTCCTAAAGGAATTTCTCTTGATAATATTTCGAGAATGAATAGAGAATTTATTACTGCTAATGTTAAAAAGTAATTATTTTCATTATTTTTTTGATTTCGTTGAAAATTAAAAAAAAGAGACTACAACTAAGAAAATATTAGGAAAGTTTTTTTGAAGGATTTAAATTAAAATATTGATTTTCAGTCGCTTATTCAATTAATTGCGCTTCAATTATTTTTTCCACTATAGTTCTATTATAATCAAAATCCCATTTTAAGATTTTATTTAAATAGTCATAATAAGCTATTGAGATAGGTTCTTTTTCTAAAAAGCCAACATCGAATTTTTTGGAATCTTTAAACAAGATTACTTCTCCTTTTAAACCGTGTCTTTTTCGGCTTTCAGGAATGTCTAGTACATCAATTATAAAATGTTTTGAGACGTAATTTTTTTTGGAAAATTCAAACTTAAATATTCCTTTGGAGTCTATAGTTTTCTTAAACTTATTTTTAGTGGCTGTAAAACTTTCTATTTCCTCTTTACCTTGTGATATAACAACCTTACAATTTTTAAGCTTCTTATTTCTATTTCTAATATGTGATAGTTCAATATTTAATTTAATTCTTAGCTGTCCTTGTGCTTTAATAACAAAAATTGTAAGAATTAGTAATAAAAGATTGGCTCTAAATAAATTCACGAGATTTAACTTGGTTTATAAAATTTAGAGATAATATATAATTCCTCAAAATTTAAAACCATTGATTGAAATAATTTTAAAAAATATTACTTGCAACTTCTTTTACCGACTGCCCTTTGCCCATTGTGTAGAAATGCAAAACTGGAACTCCAGCATCAATTAACTCTTTGGATTGTTCTATAGACCATTCTATCCCCACTTTCTTAATCTCTTCATTGGTCTTACATTTTTCTAATTCATTAGAAAATTCTTCAGGAAAATTTGTGTTAAAAAATTTTGGTATAAATGTTAAATGTCTTTGATTGGTTATTGGTTTTAGTCCTGGGATAATTGGAACTGTAATTCCAATTTCTCTACATTTTTTAACAAATGAGAAATACTTTTTATTGTCATAAAATAATTGAGTAACAATAAATTCAGCTCCAGCGTCAACTTTTGCTTTTAGATGCCTCAAATCACTGGCTAAATTCATCGCTTCAAAATGTTTTTCTGGGTAGCCAGCTGCACCTATACAAAAGTTAGAAGGACTATTTTTAGTCTCTTCGTAAAGATATTGACCATTATTCATTTCATCAATTTGCTGGATTAAATCAATAGCAAATTCATTTCCACCATCTACAGGAACAAAAGAAGATTCATTTTTCATAGGATCACCTCTTAAGGCAAGAATATTATCCACACCTAAAAACTTTAGGTCAATCAATGCACTTTCAGTATCTTCTTTATTAAAACCACCACATATTATATGAGGAATTGCGTCTACCTTGTATCTATTCATTAATGCGGCACAAATTCCAACAGTTCCCGGTCTTTTTCTTATAGATATTTTTTTTAGTAGACCATTACCCATTTTCTTGTAATCGTATTCTTCTCTATGGTAAGTTACATTGATAAATGGAGGTTTGAATTCCATTAGTGGGTCAATTCCTTCACAGATATCTTCTATTCCCTTTCCTTTTAATGGTGGTATAATCTCAAAGGAGAATATTGTCTTGTTGCTATTTTTTATATAATCTATGACTTTCATTGATTGGTAAAATAAGTTCTTAATCTCAAGAAAACCAAAATATTTACAATTGAAAAAAAAGTTTTGTTTAAACAAGTTTATAACCCCGATAGATAATTAGGAATATAATATATATCAACAACTTAATTTTTTGGGTTTATATGCTACATTTGTTGACAATGAAAAAAATTAGAAATTTCTGTATCATAGCCCACATTGATCACGGCAAAAGTACTTTAGCAGATAGACTCCTTCAATCCACCGGAACTATTTCTGATAGAGAGATGAAGGACCAAGCTTTAGACGATATGGATATTGAGAGAGAGAGAGGAATTACTATTAAAAGTCATGCGATACAAATGGACTATTCCTACAATAATGAAGATTATAAGTTAAACCTTATTGATACTCCAGGACATGTAGATTTTTCTTATGAAGTTTCTAGGTCAATAGCAGCTTGTGAAGGAGCACTTTTAATTGTTGATGCTTCTCAGGGAATCGAGGCACAAACTATTTCAAATTTATACCTAGCTATCGAAAATGATTTAGAAATCATACCAATTCTAAACAAGATGGACCTTCCAGGCGCAATGCCTGAAGAAGTTACAGATCAAATAATTGATTTAATTGGTTGTAGCAAAGAAGATATAATTCCAGCAAGCGGGAAAACAGGTCTGGGAGTTGACAATATTCTTGAAGCAATAATCAATAAAATACCAAGTCCAAAGGGCAGTGAGAATGAACCACTAGAAGCAATGATTTTTGATTCTGTTTTCAATTCTTTTAGGGGGATTATCGCCTATTTTAGAGTCTTTAATGGCGTAATAAAAAAAGGTCAGGAAGTTAAATTTTTCAATACGGGAAAAACATACAACGCAGACGAAATAGGCGTTCTAAAAATGGACCTCACTCCAAAAAACGAATTGCGTTCTGGAGATGTTGGCTACATAATAAGTGGTGTAAAAAAAGCAAATGAAGTAAAAGTTGGAGATACTATTACCTCTTTACTAGAACCTTGCGAAAATGCTATTCAGGGTTTTGAAGATGTCAAGCCAATGGTTTTTGCAGGAATGTATCCAGTGGAAACAGACGATTATGAAGAACTGAGAAATTCTATGGAAAAACTTCAATTGAACGACGCTTCTTTAGTTTTTGAACCAGAATCCTCGGCTGCTTTGGGTTTTGGATTTAGATGTGGTTTTTTAGGAATGCTTCATATGGAAATTATTCAAGAAAGATTGGAAAGAGAATTTAATATGGTTGTAATAACAACAGTTCCCAATGTTTCTTACAATGTTTTTCTTAAGAAAGAATTGAAAGAGATTATAGTCAACAACCCGTCTGAATTACCAGATCCTTCAAAATTGGAATGGATTGAAGAACCATACATAAAAGCCCAAGTAATAACAAAAACAGATTATGTTGGTGCGGTTATGAATTTGTGTATTGAAAAAAGAGGAGAGTTAAATAATCAAGTATATCTAACTCAAGATAGAGTGGAACTAAGTTTTCAAATGCCTCTTTCAGAGATAGTATTTGACTTTTATGACAGGCTAAAATCTGTAAGTAGAGGTTATGCATCCTTTGACTATTCACCTGTTGGTCATAAGAAATCGGATCTTATAAAATTGGATATTCTTTTAAATTCTGAGCAAGTAGATGCTCTTTCAGCATTGGTCCACCGATCTAACGCATTTACTCTTGGAAAAAGAATTTGTTTAAAATTGAAAGAACTTATCCCTAGGCAACAATTTGAAATTCCTATCCAAGCAGCTATTGGTGCAAAAATTGTTTCTAGAGAAACGATAAAAGCACTTAGAAAAGATGTTACTGCAAAATGTTATGGTGGGGATATCACAAGAAAGAGAAAACTTTTAGAAAAACAAAAAGCTGGTAAAAAAAGAATGCGACAAGTTGGAAGAGTAGAAGTTCCTCAAGAAGCATTTTTAGCAGTATTGAAACTAGATTAGAAAAATGCCCTCATTTGCATACTTCCAGTGTGTATGGCTCTATTTTCTTCTGATTTTCTTCCATTATAATTGATAGATATTTGTATGTTATTGGACATGTTTTTTTGAAAACCCAATTTCCATGTAATGTTTTTACCTAACTGTAGCCCTTCCAACATTTCAAATCCAATAGTACTGCTACTTTCCCCATTGTAATTGATGTTAATCAAATGAAGTTCTCCATTCAATAATCCCTTGTCTCTTTTGCTTCTTCTTAGCTCTATGCCAATATCATTTATAAATGCTTTTTCATTCCCATATTCTATTGAATTTCTTTTTTCTGAATACCTGCCATTTATTGCTACCCTAAATAGAGTATTTGGTTGAAATGAAATTCTGTTATTTATCTCCGTATTTTCAATGTCATAGTTTCTATTGGCCATATAGGTTGAAGAATTTTTCTTTATTTCTTTGGTTAGTTGTGAGTTGAGCATAAACGACTTGTTCATATTCCATCTAAATTTTATTTGGTCTTTATTAGTAGATATAAAATCTGTCCCGTTGATTAAAAGATTTTTATTGGCAAATAATTGAGTAGCTAGTTCAATACTGTATTTGGAACTTGAACGGTTAAAAAACAAACTATTTCTAAGGCTATTGGACATTTGCTGAATTATAGGATTATCTGCATTTACCAATGGATTTAATAAAGTTTGTAAATCTAAATCATTGGTCTTTTTATGGGTATTAACTGCAGTTTGATTATAAAATTTGTTTAAGAACTTTTCTACCATTGTTTTTCCATCAATAATCCTTTTAAAATCTATATTTAAATTCTGATTGTATTGAAAGCTGTAAATCTTGACATAGTTATTGTTAGGTGTAAATACTCTTATATAAGTTGCTTGATCACTAAATGCTGCTATTTCAAATTCATTAAGTTCTTTTATTCCATTGTCGTTGTAATCGTTCCATGTATATACCCCTTGACCAGCTGGAACTTCAATATAAATAAACTCTTTTTGTAGTTCTAATCCAGATCCAATTTCTAAAAATGAATTGGTATTTATTCCTCCGTTTAAAAGTTTTAAATTATAATTTAGTCTACTTGCTAAGGAATTCTCTGGAAGAATACTTGTTAAACTTGAATCTGTTCGAAGCATTCTGTAAGCTAAGGAGTAGTTGAGATTAAAGTTTTTTCTAGATCTAATGCCTACCATTAGACCTGGGCTAATTGCTTTTGTAGCTTTTTTGAGAATAGACCTGTCTTTAAACCAATCGTATCTTTCTTGGTAAAAAAATTGAATTCTATTTTTTGTAGAGTCGTAATTTTCTATATAAACTTTCCAATCGTAAAAACGGTAACTATTGTTGTTCAAGGTATCTGCAATGAAAAATTTATTATTTTCATTAATATCTTTAAATCCTAATTTGAATCCTTTAATTGGAATAAATAAATCTGTTTTATGTCTTAAGAAACTGGTATTAAATTGCCCATCAGAATTCATTAAGCTACCATCAAAATTAAGGTTAACTTTTTTGTCCCATTTGATTTTAAAATCATTTTTATAACCATTAAATTCATCTTTGATAAAGTAGGAGTTTAATTGGTACTGAAATAGACCATTTTCTAAATGTTTTAAATTAATTTTTGCAGAACTAAGCAGCTGATCTTTTGTAGTGATTAGATTCTGAATATTCCAATTTCTTTCGAACTCAACCTCTCTAAACCTTTCTATTCGTCTGTAATCTTTAGATATACTCTCAATTCGATATTGTTGATTCAACTCCCATTTTTCTTTTAAAGTATTTTTATTTTCAAAATTTACAAGTCCTGCAAATCCAATATTATCTTCATTATTAATACTTGAAAAAGTATTTAAATCCATATTTGAAGTGCTTAACTCATAACTCAAAGAATTCCCACTCCAAATCGTCTTGCCCCCAACACTTATTATTTGTCTTTTTTTGGGAGTTACTAGTTTTTTAATTGGGCTGTAATCACCGTTTTTAATTATTGATCCAAATGAAATAGTATCTGGTGCAATCCATTCAAATACCTTTCCAAGAGCATTGTTTTCCTTTATTTTATAGTTTCCATTTCCCTGTCCTACATTGCTAAAAGTTAACATATATACTGCCTGTTGCTCATTATTAGAATATTGATAAACTTCATAACCTAGTGAATCTAATTTTTGGTACAAGTTGGTTGCTTGGTTAAAATCTACACTATCAATTCCAGAGCCAATGGCCAAATCAATATTATCGCCAATATTTTCTAATGTTTGTCTGTCCAATAGATCAAAATCTAATTGAAGAGGTTGGTTTTTACTATCCTGTTCCCCATATCCATGGATGTAAAATGAAGAGTTGTTTTTTTTGATAGTGGTAGAAGATTGAAGTAAAGATCTTGCATAATTTTTATCGCTGTACTGGAATTCTACAATTATTCTTTTGTCTTTATTAATTAAGGTGTTGGCAGTAAAACTAATTTCTGATGTATTGTAGTCAATTATATAATCATTGTTTTGACCTCTTTTGAGAAGTACACCGTCTATATACACATTTTCAGTACCACTTAAAATTATTATAAAACTTTCATTTTCATTCCCATATAATCTATAAGGTCCTTGATTGCCTTCAATACCTTGAATAACATTTCTTCCAAATTTACCTTTGCTAATTGAAGCGCTATTTTCAACATCTATCTCAATATTATTATTTCCAATAATTTTATTTTTTAAATGAATCCCTTGTCCTCTCTTATGGTATTTTAAAAAGTAACTGTCTTTGTTTTTAATCCAGAAGTCCCCTGCAGTTAATTTCCATTTTTGATCTGAAACTTCTATGAAAACCTTGTCAAAATCTTGTAGTTGCTGTGTATTTCCTTGAGGTTGAATAGGAATGTTATCATCGGTAACAGATGCTAATATTTTCATGGTTGGTGAAATCATCCCCGAAAGCTGTAGATTGAGATTTGAATTGAGCGAGAAGTCTTGGTTGTTCCCAACCATAAGTCCTCGTGAAATACTCCCTGTTCTATTTAGCTTAGTACCTTGAAATAGGTTGTTGGAATTAACAGTGTTTATAATATTCAGCGATGGATGATATTGCTTTTGTTCAATGGTTCTATTTAATGAAATAGGGTGCTTGTAATATTTTTTACTAAAGTCAATTAATAATGGATGGTAATTGAAAATTAAGGTATCGTATGGAATGTCTAAAAAAACAACCAAACCTTTATAGGGTAAAAGTTTGTAATCCAAACTTACAGACTCTTTGTTATTATTTAAAATTTGAAATGTTCTTGGATTGACTGAAAATGTGTCGATAACAATAGTGTCTTTTCCCACATATTTTTTAGAAAATAGTGATTCGTAGTCAAAACTCTGGCAGTAATCTATATTATAGACCATACAAAGAATAAAAGCCAATATTTTGTTATTAATCATGGTGGTTTCAATAAAAGCCAAATGGGTCTTTTGATATCAAAACGTAAGATAAATAGATTTGTTTTTAAGTGTTTAAATTAAAGGTCATTTTTCTCTTTATTAAAAGGCATTTTTAAGAGATGGTTGTTTATAAGTATAACTGATGGATGAATTTTTTATCCAATTTGGGGCCATTTTTGTTGTATATAATAAATCAATGATTAAAAACTTTCTTTCCATACTCTTAATTACAATTATTTTTTTCCAGAGTTGTGTTCCAGCAAGAAAATTCGAAGAAATTTCTGAAAAGCAAGAAGTCTGTGCAGTTGAACTTAAAACCCTTAAAACTCTTAAAACTGAGCTTCAAACTGAAAATACAGAATTAGAATCACAAAACGATCAACTCAATAGATTAACAAAACGTTTAATTAAAGATACCACCATGTTGGGCAAATCTTTAAGAATGAAAGAAAAGCAATACGATAAAATTGACTTACTTAACAAACGTATTCAAGATCAATTAGAACTTCTTCAAAAAGGCCAGTCGGTTGAGAAACAGCGTTTAATGTTGGATTTAGAAAAAAGAAAGTCAGATTTACTAACTCTAGAAGATCAACTAAGAGACTTTGAAATTGACCTAAATAATAAAAAAGTACAATTAGAGGATTTGTCTCTAGAACTTCAAAAAAGAGAAAAAAGAGTAAATGAGTTAGAACAGATTATTGCTAATAAAGATGCTATGGTCCGAGCTTTGAAAGAAAAAGTTGCCAATGCCTTACTTGGATTTAGAGACAAGGGGCTTTCTGTTGTAGAGAAGGATGGAAAAGTTTACGTAAGTATGGATGCTAAACTTTTATTTGCTTCTGGAAGTACGAAAGTTGATGCTGAGGGAATTAAAGCACTTAAAGAGTTGGCTAAAGTTCTAGAAGATCAACAAGACCTAGAAATTTTAGTAGAAGGACATACCGATAGTGATAAAATGAAATCCAATTCTCATCCTGTAGATAATTGGGAATTAAGCGTCCTTAGAGCAACATCTGTGGTGAAAATAATGTTAGAAAATAGTAAAATGGATCCAACTACTGTTAGTGCCTCCGGAAGAAGTCAATACATTCCAATTGACATCACGGACAAAGCAAAAAACAGAAGGATTGAAGTGGTTCTAATCCCGAAACTAGACGAATTGTTTGAAATCATCAACAATTAAAAGTTTTTATTTTTTGTAAAAATTCATTTCTTCTACGTATTTATAAACTTCCGGGGTAAGCAAGTATCTAACGTCTTTATTTTCTGAAATTGCTTTTCTTATAAAACTGGAGGATATTTTCATTACCGGAGCTTCGCATCTTATAACTTTTGGATCATCCACTGGGCTTTCTAAGTTGTTTTTATCAATTTTTTCTTGTTCAGTTAAAACTCTCGGATAAACATATAAATGGTGGTATTTTAAGATTTCTTCGTGGTTTTTCCATTTTTTGAAAGATCTAAGATTGTCTTCTCCCATAATCAGGTTAAATTCATGTCCAGAATATTTTTCTTTTAGATGCGTCAATGTATTTATTGTATAGGATGGGATTGGTAAATTAAACTCTTCATTACAAGCTTTTAATTTAGGGTTTTGCTCAATTGCAATTCTCACTAAATTTAGCCGATGGTAATCTTCTAATAAAGACTCTTTTTTCTTCAAAGGATTAAGTGGACTGACTACAAACCAAACTTCATCCAAATTAGTGTATCCTGCCATATAATTAGAAATTATTAAATGACCTACATGGATAGGATTAAATGTGCCAAAATACAAACCAACTTTTTTCATTCTATTTCAAAAATTTCTCAACAGTTTCAATTATATTTTTGGTGGAAATATTTAACTCGTCGTTGACAATTATTTTGTCAAATTTATCTATAGATTTCATTTCTTCAAAAGATTTTTCTAATCTATTTTTAATAGATTCCCTATCCTCTGTATTTCTTTTTTTGAGTCTTTTGCTTAAAACTTCCATACTTGGAGGTTTTATAAAAATGGATATTGAATTTTCCTTAAAATATTCCTTTAAAGAAATACCTCCAATAACATCGACATCAAAAACTACATGTTTTTTTTCTTTCCATATTCTTTCAATTTCTTTTTTGAGAGTTCCATAGAAATTTCCTTGATAGACTTCCTCCCATTCTATAAAATCCTGTGCCTTTATTTTTTCTTTAAATTCTTCAACAGATAAGAAATAATAATCTTTTTTATCTTCTTCTCCCTCACGAGGAGCTCTACTACAGGCAGAAATGGAAAATAAAAGAGGAAGTTTTGCCTTTAATAACTTATTAACAAGGGTAGTTTTTCCTGCTCCAGAAGGTGCTGAAATAATAACTGCTTTGCCTTGGAAATCATTAGACGAATTCATAAGATGTTTAAAACTTGTTCTTTGATTTTTTCTAGTTCATCTTTCATTTCAACTACTATTTTTTGAATTGATAGGTGGTGAGCTTTCGAACCAATAGTATTGATTTCTCTTCCCATCTCTTGGGTAATAAAACCAAGTTTTTTCCCAGAATTTATTTCTTTAAGTGTTTCCATAAAATGGATACAATGTTCTTTTAACCTTACTTTTTCTTCAGTAAGATCTAGTTTCTCAGCATAATAGATAAGTTCCTGTTCCAATCTTTTTTCGTCTATTTGAGATTTCAAATTTAGCTCCTCAATAGACCGCAATAACTTCTGCTTTACTTTGGGAAGTCTTTCCTTTTCGAAAGGATTTATTTTTGCAAGGTTATCTTGAATAGAATTCACATAATTCAAAAGCTCTTTTTGTAGAGATTCTCCCTCTTTTTCACGAAAACTTTTTAGGTCCTTACAAGCTTGTTCTACAGCATTTAATAGGATTTCATTACTTTGTTTATCAACTGTTTCTTTTTGGTGTTGAATTACTTCAGGAAGTTTTAAAGCATAACCCATAAAATCTTCATTATTCTGGTTATTTAGTTCTGCAGATATTTCCTTTAACTGGTTGTAATAATTTTTTAGTTGTTCCTTATTAATCGTGATTTTACTACTTGAATTTATTTTTTCATAGTGAATAGCAAGTTCTATTTTCCCTCTATTAAGTTCGTTCTTTATTATAGACCTTAATGAAGAATCAATTTCTTTAAATACAGTTGGTATTTTTAGAGTTAGGTCTAAAAACTTACTATTTAGAGATCGTATTTCAATATTTACATGAAGGTGACCAATGGTAACTTCTGACTTGCCAAAACCGGTCATTGAATGTGTCATAAAATCTTATTTACCCCAAAAGTAATCAATTGATTTTATTAGTATTTATACTTACTAAATAAACACCACCAAAAATCATAAGAGAACACAATACACTAACAAATTCTATTTCCTCTCTCCCACTTAAAACAGCAATAACAGAGGTTAAAACAGGTTGTAGATAAATATATGTGCTTACTACTGTTGGGCTTACGTATTTAATTCCATAAATATTTAATAGATAGCATAAATAAGTAGTAAATAAAATAACAAAACCTATTTTCATAATGATATTGCTCCCCATATCCCAGTTAACTTCGTCAATCTCATATATTCCAAATGGAATTACGCCAATTAGACCAAATGTAAATACCCATTTTGCAACAGTAATGGGACTGTATTTACTCATTAACGGTTTTATCAATATTAGATAGAGGCCAAAACTAGTAGCATTTAAGAAAATTAATAAATCCCCTGTTATGCCGCTATTTCCAATTCCAGATTTATTTTGAAATATTATTGTAACGGCCCCTACTAATCCAATTAATACACCAACAACCTTAGAAATTCGTAATTTCTCTTTTAAAATAATAACCGAAAGAACACTTACAATAATTGGACTTGTCACCATAATAATTGACGCATGAATGGTAGATGTTAGTTCAAGTCCATTAAAAAACATCAATTGATTTGCTGTTACTCCAAAAAAACCACAAAGTGCAAATTTAAGTAGGTCAGACTTAGATATTTCCTCATAAAAAAACAAAGAAGTTATCCAAAAAAGAAAAGTTGCACCAATGCCTCTAAAAAGAATAAAAGTAAATGGCGGAACATATCCTCCATTCATAACATCTTTAGCAAAACCATAGTTTATAGCATAAATTAAATTAGCTCCTAGAATAGCAAGATGTGCAAAAAGTAGTTTTTTGTTCAAAGTATGTACAACATTTTTTTTTTGAATTTATTAAATAATTAGATTTGTATCATCATTCTAAAAATTTAAAATGAAATTCAATACTAAAGTAATTCACGCAGGTGTTCACCCTGATGTTTCAACAGGAGCAATTATGACTCCAATTTATCAAACTTCTACTTATGTTCAAGATGAAATTGGCGTTCATAAAGGTTTTGAATATTCTAGAACTGGGAATCCTACTAGACAAGCATTAGAAAATAATTTAGCAGCTATAGAAGGAGGAAAGTATGGAGCTTGTTTTGGAAGTGGTCTCGCGGCAATTGACGCTGTTGTGAAAATGTTGAACCCAGGAGATGAAGTAATTTCTACGAACGATCTTTATGGAGGATCTTACAGGATTTTCACTACTATTTTTGAAAAGTATGGCATTAAATTTCATTTTGTTAATATGTTGGATGTTCAAAATATAGAAGAAAAAATTAATGACAAGACCAAACTTATATGGACAGAAACCCCAACCAATCCAATGCTAAATATTATAGATGTTAAGAAAGTTTGTGATTTGGCCCATAAAAATAATATTATGGTAGGTGTGGACAATACTTTTGCGACTCCTTATTTGCAGAATCCATTAGCGCTTGGAGCAGATGTGGTAATGCATTCAGTTACAAAATATTTAGGAGGACATTCGGATGTTATTATGGGAGCTTTGGTTACAAATGACGATAAAATTGCAGAAGAAATTTACAGGATTCAAAACTCAAGTGGTGCTGTTTGTGGCCCTATGGATTCCTTTTTGGTCTTAAGAGGAATTAAAACTCTTCACCTAAGAATGCAAAGACACTGTGAAAATGGTAAAAAAATTGCTCACTTTTTAAATGATCATCCGCTAATAGACACTGTTTACTGGCCAGGGTTAAAGTCTCATACTAATCATGAAGTAGCTAAAAGTCAAATGAAAGACTTTGGCGGAATGATATCTTTCAATTTAGTTGGTGATGATTTAGAGATGGCAAAGAAAGTAGTAAGCAAAACAGAATTGTTTACATTAGCAGAATCTTTAGGAGGCGTAGAGTCGCTAATTGGCCATCCTTCAACAATGACACATGCATCAATCCCAAGAGAGGAAAGAATGAAGTCTGGTGTTGTTGATTCACTTATAAGATTAAGTGTTGGGATTGAAGATATTGAAGATTTAATTAATGATTTAAAAAATGCTCTTAGGGTATAAATATAAAATAATGAAAATAATTTTATCAACTATATTTTTTCTAATTCAAGTTTCACTGTTTTCTCAAGCTATAGATTCAAGAAAAATAGATCCTGCCAACTGTAGAGATGGTGAAAATATAGAATATTGTAAGACCCATAAATTAATGAATAAGCTAAAAAAAGACCCAGAAGCTCATCGTCAATTTTTAGAAAACCAATTAGAACTAGAAAAAATAGTAAATCAAATTTCTAACAATCCCTCAAACAGAGTGATTTACACTATCCCCTTGGTTTTTCATGTCTTACACAATGGTGGTGTAGAAAATATTTCGCGTCAGCAGATTGAGGATGCTGTGGCAATTCTAAATAGAGATTTTAGATTGCAAAATGCAGATGCCAATAATGTTCAGTCGACCTTTTCCGGTATGCCTGCTGATGTAGAAGTCGAATTTAAATTGGCAACAAAAGCGCCTAATGGACAATGTTTTAGTGGTATTACTAGAACTCTAAGTCCTTTAACTAATAGTGGGGCAAATGGCCAAAACCAAATTTCTGCAATAATTTCTGGAAATGATGTGTACAATGGGACATGGCCTGGAAATAAATATTTAAATATTATGGTGGTTAATGATGCTGATGGAGCTGCAGGATATACAACTACTCCTAATAATGGATGGACATCTTCCACCATGGGTAATGGAATATGGGTTCTTCATGATTATGTTGGATCTATAGGTACTTCAGATGCCTATTCTAGTAGGACATTAACCCATGAAGTAGGACATTGGTTAAATTTAGAGCATTTGTGGGGACCAAATAATAATCCTGGTACTGCTTCAAGTTGTTCTTCTGACGATTATGTAGACGATACCCCTAGGTGTATTGGAGTAACTTCTTGCAATTTAAATTCTAATACTTGTTCTAACGATGTCATTGACGGTTACTGGACTTCTGATGTGGTTGATAATGTTGAGAATTACATGGAATATTCTTATTGCAATAAAATGTTTACCAATGGTCAAAAAAATAGGATGCGAGCAACTTTAATGAGTGGTGTTGGGGGAAGGAGTAATGTTGTATCAACATCAAATCAAACAGCAACTGGGTTAAATACAACTCCAACTTTATGTGCGGTTGATATTAGAGTAGAAAGAGATTTGGTTTGTGGTGGAGATAATATACAATTCTTTGATGAATCTTATAATAATATAACTTCATGGAATTGGACTTTTCCTAATGGCACACCGAGTTCTTCAACACAACAAAACCCTATTATTTCCTATTCAGGTTCAGGATCGTTTGATGTTACTTTAGAAGTGACAGATGCGATTGGAAATACGATGACACAGACTTTCACTGACTTTATTTCTGTAATTGGAAATCCAGGCTATCCACCACCAATTTACGAAGGGTTTGAAACTATATCTTCTATACCAAATAACGACTGGACAGTTTCCAATCCAAATGGTCCGGGATTTGAAGTGGTTTCCACTGCTTTTCATACAGGTTTGCAAAGTGTTAAATTAGATAATTCTCAAGGTACAAATGGTTCTACAGATGAGTTAATCAGCAACACTATTGACTTATCCAATAGTGTTGCAGCTAGTATATCATTTAAGTATGCTTTTGCAAAACGAAACAGTGGAAATACGGATTATCTACAGGTTTACGCAAGTAAAGATTGTGGGGAAACTTGGTTTATGAGAAAAAATATTTCTTCTTCAATAATCTCTACTATGCCTAATACCAATGCTGGTATTATTCCCACTGGATCAGACTGGAAATCCATTACCATTGGACCAAATTCATTCACTAATTTTTTGGTCAGTAACTTTAGGTTTAAATTTAAATTTGTCAATGGTGGTGGTAATGACTTTTTTATAGATAATATAAACTTATCTGGGTCAGTTTCAATTGATGAAACTGAATTTAAAAAAGGATTGACAGTACATCCCAACCCTGTAAAGGATAATATAAACATCTCATTTTATTCAATTTCAGAGTTGACAAATCCATTATTAGAACTTTATGATGCTACGGGAAGGTTAGTTAATTCTAACAAACTTAACCATCTTGTTAGTGGTGCTAACGAAATTGAAATGTCTTCTTCAAATTTAGATGCTGGATGGTATCTTCTTGTTTTAAAATCTCAAGAAAAAACAATTACCAATAAGTTTCTAAAAAATTAATAAAATGAAGAATTTATTTTGGACTCTATCTTTAATTATTGGCCTTCTTTCTTCCTGTGAGACAGATTTTGAGCTAAATGCTCCCTATATGACTATTCCTGTAGTATATGGTCTTTTAGACCAGTCGTTAGATACACAATTTGTAAAAATCAATAAATCCTATTTAGCAAATGAAAACAATGCAAATTTTGCTCCAATTAACGATTGTACTCAGTTTGAATATATTGTTGCTGTTTTAGAAGAGTACAGTCAAAATAATGTTTTAATTGGTTCTGATACTTTAAAAGAAATGATGGTTGGGAATTTACAACCAGGAATTTTTTACGAAGACTCGCAGAAAATCTATTTCTTGGAAACTCCCTCTAACACTTTTGTAGATGAACACACTTACAAGTTAAATGTCAATGTTCCTGACAAAAATTTGAATTTTAGTGCTCAGACAGATTTAGTCAATGGAACTGGTTTAATATTTGATTTTTTATCTAAAATCACTTTGCAACTCAATGGATTTCGTTGTGCAGATAATGATTTAGCTACAACTGATGAGTATTTCGATCCAAGACTAGACTGGAAAACAACTCTAAATGGAAAAAGATACGAACTGGTTCTTCGTTTTGCTTACGTAGAACATTTTTTAAATGGCGATACCATACAAAAATTCATTGATTGGGACTTAGGGGACCAAACTAGTGTAAATACCGATGGAGGTGAAAATATGTTTAAAGTAGTTTCTGGAAGTAGTTTCTTTGAAATGCTTCAAGGCAGGTTATCTTCTTATGATTTAGAAGATCAAGTTGAAAAAAGAACTTTTAATAGTAAAGCTATAGAATTCATTCTAACCGCTGGAAATGAGGATTTAAATACTTATATGCAAATAAATGAACCTGTTACAACAATTGTTACAGAGAGACCTATTTTTACCAATGTCGAAAATGGAATAGGATTATTTGGTAGTAAATTTAGTAGGTCTTTAAAGTCTTTCATGTCTAATGGTACTGTTTTAGAATTATGCAGAGGTCAAATAACAGCTGAATTTAAGTTCTGTTGTGACTCTGCAGAACAAATTATAGCTATTTCAAATCTTAGTGGTGGCGAACTTGTAGGTTGTAATTAAGTCAAAAGCTTTCAAGAATAATTTTAGCTTTTTCATTGTCTTTTAAAATTTGACTTTTTAGGTTTTTTAAGGAATTGAATTTTACTTCATCTCTTATCCTTTCAATTACTTTAGCTCTTAAGTCTTGACCGTATATGTCTTTTTCATAATCAAAAAGGTGTATTTCTATTGTTCTTTTTTGAACATCATCTACAGTAGGTTTAACGCCAATATTCATTATACCTTTATAATTAGCGTCTTTAATTTGACATACAACAGCATAAACTCCATCCAAAGGAATTATTTTTTCGCTAATATTTAGCTCAATATTTGCAGTAGGAGTACCAATTGTTTTGCCAATCCCATTTCCATGGACAACTTCACCAGAAAATTCATAAAAATGTCCACAATAATCATTTACCAAATGGATATTTCCTTTTTCAATTGCACTTCTAACTTTTGTTGAGCTAATTTTTATTTCTTCAATTTCGTGTGCTTTAATCTCTTCTAGATAAAAAGGGTTTGAATTTTCATGCTTTTTAAGTAAATCAATATTTCCTTCTCTATCATTGCCAAAATGATGATCATACCCTATTACCAATGTATGGGTGCCAAGTTTTTGAACTAAAAGCTCATCTATATATCTTTTGGCACTAAATTTTGAAAACTCTAAGGTGAAAGGATAAATAACTAAATGATCTAATCCAAGATTTTCTAAAATATTTATTTTTTCATCAATAGAGTGAATTAATTTTAACCCTCGATCATTAAAAAGAACTTTTCTTGGATGTGGGTCGAATGTCAAAAGAACAGATTCTCCATTATTTTTTATTGCAATTTTTTGAAGTCTTTGAATTATTTTTTGGTGTCCAAAGTGAACGCCGTCAAAAGTTCCAACTGTAACAATTGGATTTTTAATATTCTTATATGATTCAAAGCCGTAGTGAACTTCCATCCTCAATTTTTGATCGAATTTACATTTTAATAATTAATCTAAGTGTTCTGTTAATTTGAACTTGAAATAATATGTTATATTTTATCAACATTGGACTTTAAATAATATATTTTATGTTAGATTTGCAGCGTAATTTTAAAAATAAAGCAATGTCTCAATTTAAGGGGAAAATTTCACAAATTATTGGTCCTGTTATCGATGTCACTTTTGAAAACGCTGATAAACTACCAAATTTACTAGAAGCTATCGAAATCATTAAAAACGATGGCACCAAAGTTATTTTAGAATGTCAAAAGCATATTGGTGAAGACAGTGTTAGAACTGTTGCAATGGATTCAACTGACGGTCTAACAAGAGGAATGGAGGCAATTCCAGTAGGGAGTCCTATTACAATGCCAACAGGAGAAAAAGTAAAAGGAAGGCTATTCAATGTAGTAGGTGATGCAATTGATGGTATTGGTCCATGCAATACAGACAAAAGATTGCCAATACATAGAGAAGCCCCAAAATTTGAAGATTTGTCTACTGCTACTGAAGTATTATCCACCGGGATTAAGGTGATTGATTTAGTAGAACCTTATGCTAAAGGGGGTAAGATTGGTTTGTTTGGGGGTGCTGGTGTAGGAAAAACAGTTTTAATTCAAGAACTAATTAACAACATTGCCAAAGGCCATGATGGCCTTTCAGTTTTTGCTGGTGTTGGCGAGAGATCTAGAGAAGGGAATGACTTACTTAGAGAAATGTTAGAATCTGGAATTGTAAAATATGGCGATGAATTCATGCATGAAATGGAGAAAGGAAATTGGCCACTGGATAAAATTGACAAAGAAGCTTTGAAGAAATCTCAAGCAGCATTTGTCTTTGGTCAAATGAACGAACCACCTGGAGCAAGAGCTAGAGTTGCTCTTTCCGGATTAACTCTTGCTGAGGACTTTAGAGACGGTGATGGAGAAGGTAAAGGAAAAGACATACTGTTCTTTATAGATAATATATTTAGATTTACTCAAGCAGGTTCTGAAGTTTCTGCACTTTTAGGAAGAATGCCATCAGCAGTAGGGTACCAGCCAACTTTAGCAACTGAAATGGGAGCTATGCAAGAGAGAATTACATCTACTAAAAAAGGTTCTATTACATCTGTTCAGGCTGTTTATGTTCCTGCAGATGATTTAACAGATCCAGCTCCTGCGACTACGTTTGCACACTTAGATGCAACTACAGTTTTGTCTAGAAAATTAGCAGCTTTAGGAATTTATCCTGCAGTTGACCCACTAGATTCTACATCTAGAATTTTAACCCGTCAAATATTAGGAGACGCTCATTATGACTGCGCTCAAAGAGTTAAAATGTTGTTACAGCGTTACAATGAATTGCAAGATATTATAGCAATTTTAGGAATGGATGAATTGTCTGAAGAAGATAAGCAAGCTGTTCATAGAGCTAGAAGAGTTCAAAGATTTTTATCCCAACCATTTCACGTTGCAGAGCAATTTACAGGTATGAAAGGTGTTTTTGTAAACATTGAAGACACAATTAAAGGTTTCACAATGATAATGGATGGAGAAGTTGATAAATATCCAGAAGCTGCATTTAACTTGAAGGGAACTATTGAAGAGGTTATTGAAGCTGGAGAAAAAATGTTGGCAGAGGTCAGTTAAAAATTCATTATGGATGTCCAAATAATTACACCAGATAAATCTCTTTATGAAGGCAAGGCTGATTTAGTCAATGTTCCAGGTACTTCGGGTTCTATTGGTATTTTAAATAATCATGCTCCTTTAGTTTCTTCTCTTTCAAAAGGCGAAGTAAGAATTGTTCTCAATGACAAAGAAGAACTATTTAATATTGACGGAGGAGTTGTCGAAGTTATGAAAAATAAGGTGGTTGTTTTAGCATCTTGATTTAAGTTAATTTAAAACTTTTTCTGTGGTGTTTTGTTATCCCAAACTCATAAATTGCATTTTTATGTTTTTTGGTAGGATAACCTTTATTTTGATACCATAAATATTCTGGATAACTTATCGAAAGTTTTTTCATTATTTCATCTCTTTTTGTTTTTGCAATTATAGATGCAGCAGCAATATTCATATACTTTCCATCTCCTTTGATAATGCAGGTATGTTCTATTTTTGGATATGGGATGAACTTATTTCCATCAATTGCTAAATGACTGGGTTTAACAGCTAGATTTTTTATTGCAAGGTGCATTGCAAGAAGAGAAGCTTGAAGAATATTTATTTTTTCAATTTTTCTTTCCTCTACAATGCCAATGCCAATTGCGATAGCATTTTTCTCAATATCAATTCTTAATTCATTTCTATTTTTTTCAGAAATTTTTTTTGAATCATCAAGCTTTATGTTTTTATAGCCTTTAGGAAGAATAACTGCAGCAGCTACTACTGGTCCTGCTAGGCATCCTCTACCAGCTTCATCACAACCAGCTTCTGTAAAAGAAGTTAGAAAAGGTTTTAATTTCAAAATAGTAGATTCATATTCACTTTAGAATCTATAAAATTAGATAATTCACTTATTTTTATTCTTTCTTGATTCATAGAGTCTCTTTCTCTAACCGTTACAGAATTGTCTTCTATGGATTCGTAGTCAACGGTAATGCAAAAAGGGGTTCCTAGAGCATCGTTTCTTCTATACCTTTTTCCAATAGAATCTTTTTCGTCGTAAGCACAGTTACAAATAGATTTTAAATCGTTAAATATTTCTTTGGCTTTTTCTGAAAGACCATCTTTTTTAACTAGAGGAAGAACAGCTGCTTTATTAGGTGCTAAGCTGAAGGGTAGGGCAAGTACTGTTCGAGAAGTTCCGTCTTCAAGTGTTTCTTCTTTTAAGCTGTAAGACATTAGAGCTAAGAACATTCTATCCAGACCAATAGATGTTTCAACTACATATGGAATATAACTTTCGTTTTTTTCAGGATCAAAATATCTAATTTTTTTCTTAGATAATTCTTCGTGTTGTTTTAAATCAAAATCTGTTCTTGAATGAATCCCCTCAAGTTCTTTAAATCCAAAAGGAAATTTAAATTCAATATCGCATGCTGCATCAGCGTAATGGGCAAGTTTCACATGGTTATGAAACCTTAAATAATCTTCAGGAATACCTAGAGATTTATGCCAATTCATCCTGGTTTCTTTCCAATGTTCGTACCACTTTTGTTGAGTTCCTGGAGTAATAAAGAATTGCATTTCCATTTGTTCAAACTCTCTCATCCTGAAAATAAATTGTCTTGCAATGATTTCGTTTCTAAAAGCTTTACCAATTTGGGCGATACCAAAAGGTATTTTCTTTCTACCAGTTTTCTGTACATTTAGATAATTTACAAATATTCCCTGAGCGGTTTCTGGCCTAAGAAAAATACTTGTTGAATCACCAGAAACAGACCCTAAGTCGGTTTTAAACATTAGGTTGAATTGTCTAACACTGGTCCAGTTTTTTGACCCGCTTACGGGACATATTATCTCTAGTTCTATTATAAGATCATAAATAGCAGACAAATCATCACTGTTAAAAGCTCTATCCATTTTGATTTTAATGTCGTTTTTATCTCTTTCTCTTCTTAAGACATTTGGATTGGTTTCTCTAAAGGTTTTTTCATTAAAATCTTCTCCAAACCTTTTTTTAGCTTTTTTTATTTCTTTTTCTATTTTCCCTTCAATTTTAAGAATATGATCTTCTATAAGAATATCGGCTCTATATCTTTTTTTAGAATCCTTGTTGTCAATTAGCGGATCATTAAATGCATCAATATGTCCAGAAGCTTTCCAAGTATTTGGATGCATAAAAATGGCAGCATCTATTCCAACAATATTTTCATGCATTTGAACCATTGAACGCCACCAGTACTTTTTAATATTATTTTTAAGCTCTACACCATTTTGTCCGTAATCATAAGTTGCACTCAGTCCGTCGTAAATCTCACTACTGGGAAATATGAATCCAAATTCTTTGGAGTGGCTAATTATTTTTTTGAAATGTTCTTCTGTCATCTTCGTTCTTAATTGGTAAGAGTTAACACAAAAATAGAACTTCCGCTGAAAGGGTTATATTTAAATTTTAAAAATTATAAAGTTTTATAGTTAATATGGTAGAAATCGAAGATAAAATCATTTCTGATGAGCTTTTTGAAAAAAAGTTTGTCTGTGATTTGCAAAAGTGCAAAGGCGGGTGTTGTGTAGAGGGAGATTCTGGTGCACCTTTAAAGTCTAAGGAGATAAAAGAAATTGCCAAAAATCTTTCAATTATTAAATCTGAAATGTCTACAAAAGGTCTAAATGCGATTAAAAACAATGATTTTCATTATGTAGATTCCGATGGAGACAAGGTGACTAAATTAGTAGATGGTAAAGAATGTGTTTTTGTTGTTTTTGATAAAAATAATATTGCCAAATGTTCTATAGAGTCAGCCTACAGAAAAAACAAAATAAATGTCAATAAACCTATTAGCTGTCATTTATATCCTGTAAGGGTTAAAAAATACGATTCTTTCACAGCTGTAAATGTTGATAGTTGGCATGTTTGTAAGCCCGCATGTGAATGTGGAACTGAACTAAATGTACCAGTGTTTAAATTTTTAAAAGATGCAATTGTAAGATCCTGGGGTTTAGATTTTTTCCACCATTTAGATTCTGTCTACAATGAGTTTTTTAATAAAAAAAATTAAAATAATATTCCGAAAAACCTTTACTATGCAGCTTATAATTCTATTGTTCTACTATGTTTAAAACATTGTTGTTATTAACACGCGATTTTTAATAAAGATTTCTATGCAAAGGCTGAATATTAGACATCAAAAATTAACTTTAATATGCTTTAAAAACGTTCTTTTAGTGTCAATATTTGTCAATCGTTTTGACTTTCAACAAGTTAACAAGTTTTAATTTTGATTTGTTGAAAACTATTAAAAATGTTAGGTGTTTTTTTTTGTCAGACCTAGGATTATTTCTAATTTTTGTATTCCACTAAAATTTGTTTTTTAGTTAGGCACCCAAAACGTATTTTTTTAATGACATTCTTCAAAAAACTCATTGTTTTTTTAGAAGATTTTTGGCTTTAATATTTACGTTTTTGATTAAAATTTAATAACTAATATGGATAAAAATACTACTACAAAAGATACAAGTTCAGTTAAAATCGATCTTGAAAAAGATTTGGATACTAAAATAACTGTTGAAGAACCAATTCTAAAAGAAAATCCAAACAGATTTGTGCTTTTCCCAATACAACACAATGATATTTGGGAAATGTATAAAAAACAAGAAGCTAGTATTTGGACTGCAGAGGAATTGGATTTATCTCCTGATTTAGTGGATTGGGAATCTAAGCTTAACGATGACGAACGTTTTTTCATTAAACATGTACTTGCGTTTTTTGCTGCCTCAGACGGGATTGTCAATGAAAACCTAGCAGAAAATTTCCTAAGTGAAGTCCAGTACACAGAAGCCAAGTTTTTTTATGGGTTTCAGGTAATGATGGAGAATATTCACTCCGAAACTTATTCCTTGCTTATTGATACTTACATAAAAGATACTAAAGAAAAAAATTATTTGTTCAATGCAATTGAAACTTTTGAGCCAGTAAAGAAAAAGGCTGATTGGGCTATGAGATGGATTGACAATGGTTCTTACGCGGAACGTTTAATTTCTTTTGCAGCTGTAGAAGGTATTTTCTTTTCAGGATCTTTTTGTTCTATTTTTTGGTTGAAGAAAAGAGGCTTAATGCCAGGTTTAACTTTTTCTAATGAGTTGATTTCAAGAGACGAGGGCTTACACTGTGATTTTGCTTGTATGCTTTATAACAACCATTTAGTCAATAAATTACCCAAGGAACAGGTCCAGAAAATAATAGCTGACGCTGTTGAAATTGAAAAAGAATTCGTAACAGAATCATTACCCGTAAGATTAATTGGAATGAATTCAGACTTAATGTCTCAATATATTGAGTTCGTTGCCGATAGGTTACTTACAGAGTTGGGTAATGATAAAATTTACAATACTTCAAATCCTTTTGATTTTATGGATATGATTAATCTGCAGGGAAAAACTAACTTTTTTGAAAAAAGAGTGGGTGAATATCAAAAAGCAGGCGTGTTGAATAACGAAAATAATACCACCTTTAGTTTAGACTCAGATTTTTAAAAACCATTATAATTAGATAGTATGTACGTAGTTAAAAGAGACGGAAGAAAAGAAGCAGTAAAGTTTGATAAAATAACAGCTAGAATTAAAAAGCTTTGTTACGGGTTAAATCCTTTAGTAGCACCTGAAAAAGTTGCTATGAAGGTGATTGAAGGTCTTTTTGACGGAGTTACCACTAGTGAATTGGATAATTTAGCGGCCGAGGTTGCAGCAACCAATACAATAACACATCCTGATTACGCACTTTTAGCTTCTCGTATTGCTGTTTCAAATTTACATAAGAATACAAAGAAGTCATTTTCAGATACGGTTACAGATTTATATGAATATATAGACCCAAAAACTAATGAAAAAGCACCACTCATATCTGATGAGGTTTATAAAATCGTAAAAAAAAATTCAGATGTTTTAGACTCTACTATTATTTATGATAGGGATTTCAGATACGATTTCTTTGGTTTTAAAACTTTAGAAAGATCTTATTTATTGAAGTTAAAAGGTCAAGTTGCTGAGCGACCACAGCAAATGATAATGAGAGTTGCAGTAGGTATACATAAAGACGATTTAGATGCAGCAATTGAAACTTACAATTATATGAGTGAAGGATGGTTTACCCATGCAACACCTACTTTATTTAATTCTGGCACACCCAAACCTCAAATGTCTTCGTGTTTTTTACTTGCAACAAAAGAGGATAGTATTCCAGGTATTTACGATACGTTAAAGCAATGTGCTCAAATTTCTCAATCTGCCGGTGGTATAGGACTTTCTATCCACGATATTAGAGCTACTGGTTCTTACATAAAAGGCACCAATGGCACTTCCAATGGTATAGTTCCTATGCTAAGAGTATTTAACGATACAGCTAGATATGTAGACCAAGGTGGTGGAAAAAGAAAGGGGTCTTTTGCAATATACATTGAACCTTGGCATGCAGATGTTTTTGACTTCTTAGATCTTAGGAAAAATCATGGTAAAGAAGAGCAAAGAGCAAGAGATTTGTTTTACGCTTTATGGACACCAGATTTATTTATGCAGAGAGTAGAAGAAAATGGTGACTGGACTTTAATGTGTCCACACGAATGTCCAGGTTTGTCAGACACACATGGAAAGAAATTTGAGAAACTCTACAAAAAATACGAGTCGGAGGGGAAGGGTAGAAAAACAATTAAAGCTCAAGAATTGTGGTTCAAAATTTTAGAAAGTCAAATAGAGACTGGGACACCATATATGCTTTATAAGGATGCTGCCAACGAAAAATCCAATCAAAAGAATTTAGGAACTATAAAATCTTCTAATTTATGCACGGAGATTATCGAATATACATCTCCAGATGAAGTTGCTGTATGTAATTTAGCCTCTATCGCGTTACCAAAATTCGTTATTGACGGTAAGTTTGATTTTGAAAAATTATTTAAAGTTACTTACAGAGTAACTAGAAACTTAGATAAAGTAATTGATGCCAACTATTACCCAGTTCCTGAGGCAAGAAATTCTAATATGAGACACCGTCCTATTGGGATTGGCGTTCAAGGTTTAGCAGACGCATTTATTTTAATGAGACAAGCTTTTGAATCTGATGAAGCTAGACAACTAAACAAAGATATTTTCGAAACAATCTATTATGCCGCACTTACAGCATCTAAAGACCTAGCTATAGAAAAAGGGCCGTATGAATCTTATAAAGGCTCACCTGTCTCTCAAGGAATATTACAATTTGATATGTGGAATGTTAAACCTTCTGACAGATGGGAATGGGATTTGTTACGTGAAGAAATTCAAAAAAATGGAGTAAGAAATTCTCTATTATTAGCTCCTATGCCAACAGCATCTACTGCTCAAATACTTGGCAACAACGAATGTTTTGAACCTTACACTTCAAATATTTATACGAGAAGAGTATTGTCTGGAGAATTTATTATTGTCAATAAGCATTTACTAAGAGACTTAGTTAAGTTAGGTATTTGGGACGATCGTCTTAAAAACAAGCTAATGGCATCCAACGGCTCTATACAAAATATTGATGAAATTCCTGATAATATTAAAAACCTGTATAAAACTGCCTGGGAAATATCTCAAAAGGTTTTATTAGATATGGCAGCAGACAGGGGTGCATTTATCGATCAATCACAGTCACTTAATATTTTCATGGAGAACGCCAATTTTGCTAAACTAACTTCAATGCATTTTTATGGTTGGAAAGCAGGACTTAAAACAGGAATGTATTATTTGAGAACCAAGTCTGCAACTGACGCTATTAAGTTTACTCTAGACAAAGAAGCAATGTCTGAACCAGTTGCTAAAAATGAAGAAACAGTTGAAGTAACTAAGAAGTAAGATAATTTCTGTTTTCTGTTACAATTTGAAAGGTTTAAAGTTTCTAACTAATCTCATTTTATAAGTTTTACAATGAGTTGGCAAATTTATATTCTTAGGTTTTACTTTAAATCTATTTCTTTATTTATTCCAAAATTTGCTGGCTTAAATGCATTCAAACTATTCCAAAAAGTAAGAATTAAAACCATAAGAAAAAGAGAGGAAGGGTTTTATGAAGAAGTCCATCACTTTAAAATTGGTTCACCAAAAGAAGATATACTATGTTACGAAATAGGATCGGGAAATAAGAACCTAGTTTTTTTAATACATGGTTGGGAATCGAATGCTGGTAGCCTTTCTAAATTTGCTTTTCAATTGTCCAAGAATAACTACAGAGTCATCAGTTTTGACTTGCCTGGTCATGCAAAATACCAATCTAAATACACCAACTTAGTAGAGTGTAAAGAAGCTTTTTCTACGCTTATAGAATATATAAAACCTGATAAACCTTTCAGCGTGATTGCTCACTCATTTGGCTCAGCAGTTTGTACTTATACTTTGTCAAAATTGAACTATAAATTAGATAAACTTGTTTTTTTAACTTCCCCAAATTCCATTTTAGAAATTTTTAAAGACTTTAAGAATTTAATAGGTTTATCCAATCATTCCTTTAGATATTTTCTTCTGAAAGCAAATTTATTAGCAAATGAAGAAATCAAAAATATTAATGTAGACGAAAAATTAAAACTAATAGATTTTTCAAAATTGCTTTTGATTCATGACGAATATGACAAAATTATTCCATTTAAAAATTCCGAAGAGATTCTGAAAATGAACTCAGAAAATACACGGTTAATTAAATATTCTAAAATAGGCCATTATAAAATGTTGTGGAATGATAAGGTTTTAATGGAAACAGTAAATTTTTTAATTAACAAAAAAAAGGCACCCGAAGGTGCCTAGATAACTTTAAACAATTCAAACGATTTATTTACAGTGTAATTATTTTAATCCTTTAATTACAGAAGTTCCTGCTCCAAAAACATTGTCCTGGCCATAAGGAGAACCTTTTCCGTCTGCATAGCCTTTCCATTTAACTAGCTCTATATAGTTTGGAGATCTAGTCAACTGCTGTTGTACCAATCTTATTTCTTCAGCTCTTCCTTGAGCCCTTAATATTGCTGCTGTTTTTTCTCCTTCAGCTTTCATGATTTCGGCATTTGCTAGATATTGTTGTTCTTCTTCTAACTCTTTAGCTTTTTGATTTCTTTGCTTTTGAGTTTCCTTCTCCGTAATGGCAACTTTTACATTTTCAGGTAAATTAACATCTGCAATTTCACAGAAATTATAAGAAATAAAATTTGCAGGAAATTCAGATTGAAAAATAGTATCCATCTCTGTTTCTAGAGCTTCTCTTTTTGTAGAGTATATTTCCTCATAGGTATATCTACCAATTACATCTTTAATAACTCCTCTTACTTTAGCGTCTATAAAAGAGCTCTCAAATGCCTTACCATGTTTTAAGTGCAATTTTGCTGTGTTATTTTGCATAGGGTTGTAATTTATAGTTACATCAATTCCAATTTCCATTCCATTTTTTTCCATCACCTTAGAACTATAATTTCTACTTTGCTGAAGTATATTATAGGTTATCATTTCATTCCATGGAGCAATAAAAACCGTTCCTTCTGTGTAAACATTAGTTTGATCAATACCACCAGTATATGGTCTATATATAAAACCTTCTTCCCCTGGATTTACATCTGTCCATGACATGAAAAATAAGGAGACTAGGATTATTCCTATCCCGCCAAATAAAGTTGTTTTCAAAATGTTTTTAGGTTCTATTTCTATTTCACTCATGATTTTGGTTTATTTATTATTGTTTTGTAAATATTATATATTGCCAATATGTTCAAAAACAGTGCCAAGATTTTTATAATTGGGTGTGTTCTAATTGCATACATAATGGTTACCACAAAAAGAAGAGCTGCCAAAGTAACATTTAGAATTATACTTAATATGTATCTGTTATTATTCATTATATCATCTTTTTAGGATCTACCCACAGGTCGTATTCCTCTGCTGTGACATATCCTAAGTTGATGGCTTCTTCTTTTAATGTTGTGCCATTTTTATGTGCAGTATTTGCTATTTCAGCAGCTTTATAATAGCCTATTTTAGTATTTAAAGCAGTTACCAGCATTAACGAATTGTTTAATAGTTTTTCAATATTTGCATGATTTGGCTCAATTCCTTTAGCACAATGCTCATTAAATGACAAAGTGGCATCTGCTAAAATTGTTGCACTTTCAATTAAATTTTTTGCCATCATAGGCTTGAATACATTTAATTCATAATGTCCTTGTGCACCTCCAAAACTTATCGCTACATCATTTCCCATTATCTGAGCACATACCATTGTAAGAGCTTCACATTGTGTAGGATTCACTTTTCCAGGCATAATTGATGAGCCAGGTTCATTTGCAGGGATAACTAATTCACCAATACCAGATCTTGGTCCAGAAGCCAACATTCTAATGTCATTAGCAATTTTATTGATGGATACTGCCATTTGTTTTAAAGCTCCATGTGTTTCTACAATTGCATCGTGGGCAGCAAGAGCTTCAAACTTATTTTCAGCAGTTATGAATGGCAAATTGGTTAGTTCTGCAATATTTTTTGCTACCATTTCTGCATAACCTTTGGGAGTATTTAGTCCAGTACCTACAGCAGTTCCACCTAATGCAAGTTCACTTAAATGTTCCATTGTATTATTGAGTGCTTTTAAACCATGATCTATCTGAGATACATATCCTGAAAATTCCTGTCCCAAAGTCAAGGGAGTTGCATCCATTAAATGGGTCCTTCCAATTTTAACAACCTCTTTAAATTTTATTGCTTTTTCCTCCAAAGTTTTTCTAAGAGCAGTAACTCCAGGTATCGTTTTTTCAATTATTACTTTATATGCAGCAATATGCATTGCAGTTGGGAAAGTGTCATTTGAAGATTGAGATTTATTAACATCGTCATTCGCTTTTAAAGTAGAATTGCCTTCTTCTAGAGAACCGCCATTTAAAACATGGGCTCTATTGGCAATAACTTCATTTACATTCATATTACTTTGTGTTCCAGAACCAGTTTGCCAAACCACAAGAGGAAACTCATCGTTTAATTGGTTATCTAGGATTTCGTCACAAACCTTGGCTATTAAATCTTTTTTACCTTCTTCTAAGACACTAAGCTGAAAATTAGTGATGGCTGCTGCTTTCTTCAAAACGGCAAATGCATGCACTATTTCTAATGGCATAGATGCTGGTGGTCCAATTTTAAAATTATTTCTTGATCTTTCAGTTTGAGCTCCCCAATATTTTGTTGACTCAACTTGAATTTCCCCAATGGTATCTTTTTCGATTCTAAAGCTCATTTTAATATTTTATTACTAATTTAGTTCAAAGAAACTTAATTCAAATTTAAAATTTATGGTTATAGGTACAGCAATATTTTTATTTTTCTTTGGTATGGCTTTCTGGGTGCTGTTATTTTTAGGCGGTTTTATTGGTCTTTGGGTCCAATGGGGAGTAATAGATATTACCAAAGCTCAATTGTCCAAAAGAGGCATCATAAAAGATGTTTAAGTTATAATTTTCAAGAAATTTTCTTTTGGTCTTCCTATTTCAGCTAAATTTTTATTTACTAGAATAGGCCTTTCAATCAATTTAGGTTCTTTTACCATCCAATTAATTAGCTCATTTTCAGAGATGGATTTTCCCTTTATATTTTCTTTATAAACTGTTTCACTTTTTCTAACAAGCTCAGATGCAGAAATATTTAATTTTTTTAAAAGTGCTATTAACTCGTCTTTTGAAATTCTATTTTCCAAATAATTAATTATTTCAGGTTGTATATTTTTAGATTCTAGAAAAGCCAATCCTTCTCTACTTTTACGACATCTGTTGTTGTGATAATATTTCATTTATTTTGATTTTCCATAACTCATTAAGTAATTATTTAAAAATGGCTGTAATTCACCATCGAGTACTTTAAACGGATCATTGCTTTGAAAATTTGTTCTATGATCTTTGACTCTTTTATCGTCTAATACATAGCTTCTAATTTGAGATCCCCACTCAATTTTCTTTTTCCCAGCTTCTATTTCATCTTGTTTTTCTCTTCTTGCTCGTAATTCGAGCTCATAAAGTTGAGACTTTAATAATTGCATGGCTTTTTCTCGATTGCCAAGTTGAGACCTAGTTTCAGTATTTTCTATAACAATTCCGGTTGGAGCATGTTTTAGCCGTACTCCCGTTTCAACTTTATTAACATTTTGCCCTCCTGCGCCTCCGCTTCTGAAAGTATCCCAGCTAATATCTGCTGGACTAATATCTATTTCTATGGTGTTGTCAACACTCGGATATACATAAACGGATGAAAATGAAGTCATTCTTTTTCCCTGAGCATTAAATGGGCTTACTCTTACTAGTCTGTGAACACCATTTTCTCCTTTTAAATATCCAAATGCAGAATCTCCAGAAATTTCGAGAGTTACCGTTTTAATTCCAGCTACATCCCCATCTTGAGAATGAATTTCTTTGACTTTGTATCCATTCTTCTCACACCACATTAAGTACATTCTCATTAACATTGCACTCCAATCACAACTTTCTGTACCACCAGCACCAGCAGTAATTTGAAGAATTGCATCCAAATGATCTTCTTCTAAAGAAAGCATGTTCTTTAACTCTAAATCCTCTAAATTTTCAACTAATTTTTTATGTTGATTCAAAACTTCTTCTTCAGAAGATTCACCTTCTTTAAAAAATTCAAATAGAACTTCTGTGTCTTCAAGATTGGTTTTTAAATTGTCGTAAGACTTTACCCACAATTTCTTCTTTTTTATAGACTTTAATACTATTTCTGCTTTTTTAGGGTCATTCCAAAATTCAGGATCTTGAGTTACTAATTCTTCCTCTTTGATTAATTCTCTTTTATCATCAATGTCAAAGATACCCCCTTAACGCTTCCAGACGATCTTTAATAACTTTAAGTTGCTCAGGTGAAATCATGTTGTTAAATTTTAACAATGTTAGTAGAAAAATTTATCTTAATCTTAATTTATCCCCATTATTTAAGCTGTTTTTTAAAATTAGTTGATTTCTTTTTTTCAATGACTTCATTTTAACGCCATAAGTTTGAGAAATAGTTCTCAAATCTTCCCCATTATTCACCACGTGAATTCTTTGTTTAGATCTATTTCTTTTTGGTTGAATAAATACTTTAGTCCCTACATTTAATACAGACTGGTTATTGTCGTCATTATATTTTAGTATTTGTTTTAATTTAATATTTAAGCTTTTCGCAATTGTCTTATAAGTCTCTTGATTTTTAGACATTACATATTTTATTTTGTTGGGATGCATGTAAATATTTCTTTTGCCAGATATCAAATTCTTATCAATTTTTTTGCTGTCAAATTGATACAGTTTATTTTCTTCAATAATTTTTATAAGAAGTTCTGGATACTTGTTGTTGGTTGCATAACCAGCTTTTTTAAGACCCTTTGCCCAAGACTTATAGTCTGTAATTTTATAGTCAAAAAGAAATTCATATCTGCTGTATTTATTTAGAAAAAGGGAGTGGTCTACAAAGGATTCTAAGACATTTTTATAATTTCTAAAACATTCATTCTTATTATCATCATCGGCAAATATCTTTTTCCCTTCCCACCCATGACACTTTATTCCAAAGTGATTATTTGCTTTTGTAGCAAGCCTTGAATTTCCATTGTTACTTTCTAATATACCTTGCGCTAAAGTAATACTTGCTGGAATCTTATATTGATGCATTTGTTTTACTGCTAAGGAAGAGTATTTTTCAATGTATTCTTTTCTTGAGATTTCTTGTCCAAATGCAGAGTTTATTGAAATTACTAACCCAATAGCAATGCACTTAAAGTATTTACTCAAAATCATTTTGTTGGTGTTTTATTGTAAAGAAAAATATTTTTAAAATCTTTTTCAATAGAAGTTCCTATAACTGCTATATCTGCACCAGCATCCCAAACATTTTCTAAATCTTGTTGACTATTGATACCTCCTCCAACAATTAATGGGACATGTATTGTTTTTTTAACCTCTGCTATCATTTTCTCTCCAATGCTTTCTCCTGCTCCTGATCCTTTGTCCAAATAAATATATTGAAGTCCCAATTGTTCTCCTGCTAAAGCAGTTGCAGCAGCAATAGAACTTTTATTTTTTGGTATTGGAAGAGATTCACTAATGTAAATGGCTGAGTTTAAATTATCTCCTTCTACAAGAATATAGCCACATGGTAAAATTTCAAGGTTGCTAGCTTTGATCTTAAATGCTGATTTCACATGTTGTCCAATCAAAAGCTCTGGGTTTCTTCCACTAATTAGAGATAATAAAAATATACCATCTGCATATTTAGAAATTTGTTGGTTGTCCCCTGGGAAAATTAAAACAGGTTTGGAGGAAAGAGTTTTAATTTCCTTCAAAAAATTATCGAACATCTGGTGATTAATTAAACTTCCACCAACTAAAATAAAGTCACAGCTAGAATTATTTGTTAAAGAAATTAATTCGTTTATTTCCTCAAAAACAATCTTATCAGGATCAATTAAAACACACCATTGTTTTTCTCCTTTTGATATTTTATCGCTAATAATCTTCTTAATCATGAATAATGGTATAATCTGTGTTGAAAGCTAAAAAATAATTTCGAAAGTTGGTTATTTTTATATTACTAGAGAATGAAAAATTTGGATGATTGCAAAAGCCTTTATATCCATCAGAATTTTTTTTCACTATTAAATGCTTGTTAAATAAAACTGAATTGTCTTTTCTTTCTTTATAAAGAACCTCTTTAATACACCATTTTTTAAGTAATTCTTTTAAATCATTATCATCATTGAAGTCTTCTTTATTTGTGAATTTATGTTTTATTTTCCAGGTGTTCCTATTGTTTTGTTCTATATCTATCCCACATGGGAAATCTGCAATAATTATTGCAATTGTATTTTTAGTGTGAGTAATAGAAATCTCTTTATTGGACTTTTCTAAATAAGGAATTCCATTTTTTGAAATTAATATTTCATTATCAATAAGTTCATTAAAAAGAAGTTTCACTCCATAAATTTGCCATTTTCTACTTTCATTTTTGAAATCTATAAAATCCTTATGGTAATTAGGATGAATGATCTTGCAATTATTAAGATTAAATTCATCTTGATTAAATTCCCAAATACCAACTTTATAGTTAGTCCCTTTAAATATTTTTTGAAGTGGCAAAACTTATAATTAAAAGTAATTTATTTCTTTGTAAAAATAATTGACAATAAAAAAAATGTCTTTTTTCAGTTGATTTAAAAGAGCCTCTTTATATTTGTTCAAATATCTTAAAAATAAAAATGATATTTTAGGATGACAACCTAATTTCCATTTCTCAAAAAAAAAGAAATAATCTAATATTGAGAAAATAAATGTAAATAATAAGGTTATTAAGTTATCCAAGTTAAATAGAATCGTAAATTAATTATTGAAATCATTAATGAAGGATTTATATATATATAATTCTCTATCTTCTAAAAAAGAGAAATTTATCCCAATTGAAAAAGATCATGTTGGAATGTATGTCTGTGGTCCCACTGTCTACAGCAACGTTCATGTTGGAAATGTAAGAACATTTATGTCCTTTGATATGGTTTATAGATACTTATTGCATTTAGGTTATAAGGTAAGATATGTTAGGAATATCACGGATGCAGGACATTTAGAAAATGATGCGGACCAGGGAGAAGATAGAATAGCAAAAAAAGCACATTTAGAGAAAATTGAACCCATGGAAGTCGTACAACGCTATACTGTAGATTTTCACAACACATTAAACCGTTTTAATTTTTTACCACCTAGTATTGAACCTACTGCAACTGGCCATATTATTGAGCAAATAGAAATTATCAAGCAAATTGTAGATAAGGGATTTGCCTATGAAGTTAAAGGGTCAGTTTATTTTGATGTTTTAAAGTACAATCAAGAAAACAACTATGGCATATTAAGTGGAAGAAAAATCGAAGATTTAATTCACAATACTCGTATACTAGACGGTCAGTCGGATAAGAAGAATCCACAAGATTTTGCTCTTTGGAAACGTGCAGAGCCACAACATATAATGAGATGGCCATCACCATGGGGAATTGGTTTCCCGGGTTGGCACTTGGAATGTACTGCAATGAGCACGAAATATTTGGGTAAAAAATTTGATATTCATGGAGGCGGTATGGATTTGAAATTTCCTCATCATGAATGTGAAATTGCTCAAGCTGAAATATGTAATGATAGCAGCCCAGTTAACATTTGGATGCATACAAATATGCTCACTTTAAACGGTCAAAAAATGGCTAAATCTACAGGAAATTTTATTTTACCAAATGATTTCTTTACTGGAGATAGCAAACATTTAAGTAAAAGTTTTTCTGCCGGTTGTGTTAGGTTTTTCATTCTCCAAGCACATTATAGAAGTGTTTTAGACTTTTCTAATGAGGCGTTATTGGCTTCTGAAAAAGGGTATAACAAACTAATGGAAAGTATCCGAATTTTAGAAACTTTGAATCCCTCTTCAAATACTTCAGATTTTAATGTGGCATCATGGAAAGAGAATTGTTACAATGCAATGAATGATGATTTTAATTCTCCTATTTTAATTGCAGAACTATTTAGCGTTGTAAAATTTATAAATCAGGTGAAAGATGGTAGCTCTACAGTTAGTGAAAAAGATTTGGAGATTGTTATGAACACCGTGAATGTATTTGTTTTTGAGATTTTAGGTCTTCAAAATGTTAATGAAGCTGAAAATCAATACAAAGAAAAATTAGAAGAGACATTAGAGTTGCTAATTAAAATGAGGTCGAATGCAAGAACTAATAAGGACTTTGAATTATCAGATAAAATAAGAATTGAATTAGATGAGATTGGCATTCAACTTAAAGATTCCAAAGGAGGTACAACCTTTAAAATTGATTAAATATGAATTTCTCTATTGTAAATAAAATTTTTCTTATATCTAGTTTATTGTTTGGTGTAAATAGTTTTTTTTCTCAAAACAGTATTGTAGATTCTTTATTTAGTATTAAAGGAGAACAATATTTTTCTTTTGATCCTCCAAAAAATATTAATACCATTAGCAAAATTATATCCATAGACCATAAATCAAATTCCCAAAAGATTTACGCTTATGCCAATAAAAAAGAATTCATTGATTTTTTAGATTTAGAAATTTCATTTGAAATATTAAATAATGAAATACAAATACTGGAGTCAACTACTTCAAGATCTTCTTGGAATTTTTATCCTAATTACCAAGAATACGAAAATATGATGCAAGCATTTGCCGATTCTTTTCCAGCAATTTGCAAACTTCATAATCTTGGCACATTAAATTCAGGACATAAAATTTTAGCAGTTCAAATATCTAATAATGTTGGTAACCCTGAAAACGAGCCTTCTTTTTTATATACATCTTCCATGCATGGAAATGAGCTAACTGGCTACGTCTTAATGTTGAGGTTGATTGATGAAATTTTAAATGGCTACAGTGTTGGTAATTACACTAATATTGTCGACGGAATAGATTTATGGATTAACCCTTTAGCTAATCCAGATGGAGCATTTGCAGTAAGTGACCTCTCTGTTAATGGTGCGGTGAGAGGCAATGCAAATTGGATTGATTTAAATAGGAACTATCCAGATCCAGTAGATGGTGATCATCCAGATGGAAACCCCTGGCAAGAAGAAACAATTATTTTTATGAATCTTTCGGATTCAATACCTTTTAGCATGTCATGTAATTTTCACACTGGAGCAGAAGTCTTTAATTACCCTTGGGATACTTGGTCAAATTTAACTGCAGACGATTCTTGGTGGCAGAATATTGGTTCTAGCTATGCAGATACTGTTCATCAACACGGTCCTTTGGGATATTTTAATGATCTAAATAATGGAATTACCAACGGATGGGTATGGTATGAGGTAGACGGAGGAAGGCAAGATTTTATGAACTATTTTAAACGATGTAGAGAATCTACCATTGAACTTTCTTCAAATAAAGTTCCAAGCCCTTCTACTTTGCCAAATTATTGGAATGCAAATAAAGCTTCTTTGATTAATTATATTGAAGAGTCTTTAAATGGTCTTAGAGGAATAGTATCAGATTCTATAACTGGACAACCACTTAATGCTCGAGTAGAGATTTTTGGCCACGATTATGACAGTTCTCACGTTTATTCGAATTTACCAGTGGGGAATTACCACAGATACTTAAGTCCAGGTAATTATTTAGTTAATTTTAGCGCTCAAGGTTATGAAAGTAAGTTAATAAATGTGGATATTTACACTGCAACTCCTACAGTTTTAAATGTACAATTGGGAGAGAGTAATTTGGTTGGAATTACTGATTTAAATAGCGAAAAAAAGTTGATAAAAAAAGTAGATGTCTTGGGTAGAGAGGGTTCTGAAAATTCTTTACAAATTCAAATATTTGACGATGGTTCAACATTAAAAATATTCAATAATAAAAATAAATAAATATGAAAAACCTTTTAATTATTTCAATTTCGTTTATGTCTTTAGGTGTTTTTTCTCAAGAAAAATTTGAGACTAACAGAAAAGGAAGCGATTATAAATTTAAAGTACTTAAAGATTTAGAGGCAACAGATGTCCAAGATCAAGGCAGAACTAGTACTTGCTGGAGTTTTTCTTCTTTATCATTTTTTGAATCGGAAATTATAAGACTAAAAAACGAACGTCATAATCTTTCAGAAATGTTTATTGCCCGAAATGCTTATTTGGGGAAAGCAGAAAATTACTTGAGAATGTATGGTACTTTTACTTTTGGTCCTGGTGGAGCATTTCACGACATACCATGGGTTATTAAAAGATATGGTATTGTTCCAGAAGAAGCATATCAAGGCTTGAATTATGGAAGTACTACCCATAAGCATTCAGAAATGGAGGCAGTTTTAGATGCTGCTGTTAAAGCACTAGCTAAAAAACCTCAGAATGGAAAACTAACCCCAGTTTGGAAAAATGGTATAGAAGGCATTCTCGATGCATATTTAGGGGAGCTTCCTAGTGATATAGAAGATTTTAATTTCACTTATAATGGAAAGCAGTACAATCCAAAATCTTTTTCAAAATCCTTAGGACTAAATATGGAAGATTATATTTCTATTACTTCATTTTCTCACCACCCATTTTACAGTCAATTTGTATTAGAGGTTCAGGATAATTGGGCAATGCAATCTAGCTACAATTTGCCACTTGATGAGTTCATGAATGTAATGGAACAAGCTATTATGAACGGCTATACTTTTGGTTGGGGAGCAGATGTTTCTGAAAAAGGTTTTGGCTATAGAGATGCTTTGGCAATTATTCCTGAAGATGAATCAACTATCCAAAAATCTGGAAAGGATAGTAAAAGATTTAACGATGCTGGTGCTATTAGGGTTAGCAATGCCTTTGTTTCACCTGTAAAAGAGAGAAATATTACCCAAGAAGATAGACAAATTGCATTCGATAATCAAGAGACTACGGATGATCATGGAATGCATGTTACTGGTTTGGTAGAAGATCAAAAAGGGACTAAGTATTTTATAGTTAAAAACTCTTGGGGAGAAAGCAATGATAGAGATGGCTATTTCTTTGCCTCATTCCCATATGTAAAGTATAAAACTTTAAATATTCAAGTTCATAAAGATGTATTGTCAAAAGATCTCAAAAAAAAATTAGGAATTAAGTAATGTTAAGAATATTGGGATATATATTCATTGCTCCAATATGGTTGTATCAAAAATTAATTTCTCCTTTTTTTCCTAGTACCTGTAGATTCAACCCAACTTGTTCCAACTATGCAATAGATGCAATTAAATTAAAAGGCCCCTTTGTTGGATTTTGGTTAGCTTTAAAAAGAATTTCAAAATGTCATCCCTGGGGAGGAACAGGTTACGATCCACTTCCCTAAAATTTTTAATATGCTAAAAATAGATATGCATTCTCATATAATTCCAAAAAACCTTCCAGACTGGGAGAAAAAGTTTGGTTATGAGGGTTTTATAAGACTTGAGCATCATAAACCTAGCTGGGCTAATATGATGCAAGGAGATAACTTTTTTAGAGAAATAAATCACAATTGTTGGGATCCCGAAATTAGAATGAATGAGTATGAAAAATATGCTACTCAAGTGCAAGTAGTATGCACAATTCCTGTTCTATTTGCATATTTTTCAAAACCAAAAGATGGTCTAGAAGTAGCTAGATTTTTAAACGACGATTTAGCCAATTTGGTAAATAAATATCCTAAAAAATATATTGGTTTAGGCTCTTTGCCTATGCAAGATCCTGATCTTGCAGTTCAAGAACTTTTTAGAATCAAGGAATTAGGACTAAAAGGGGTACAGATAGGATCTAATATTGAAGATAAAAATTTAAATGAACCTGATTTTTTTCCAGTTTGGGAAGCCTTAGAAAGGCTTGGATTGGCTGTATTAGTTCATCCATGGAATATGATGGGTAAGAAAAATATGAACAAATACTGGCTTCCTTGGCTAGTTGGAATGCCAGCGGAAACCTCTCGTGCAATGTGCTCTATGATATTTGGAGGGGTTTTTGACAAGTTTCCAAATTTAAGAGTCAACTTTTGCCATGCAAGTGGGTCTTTTTTATCAACCATTGGAAGAATCGAACATGGTTTCAATTGCAGGCCAGATCTTGTTGCGGTAGACAACCCAAAAAACCCAAGAGAATACTGTGGTCATTTTTGGGTAGATTGTATTACCCATGATCAAGACATGCTCCGTTATGTTTTAAAAATGCAAGGCTCTAAAAGAGTTACACTGGGAAGTGATTATCCCTTTCCATTAGGTGATCTTGAAATAGGAGAGTTTATAAATCGAATGAATTTAGAAAAATCTGTTGTTGAAGATATTTTTTGCAATAGTACTTTAGAATGGTTGAATCTAAAAAAAGAAATGTTTGTATGAGAGTTTTAATATTTTCCCTGTTAATACTATTTTATTCATTACCGTCTTTTTCACAAGATAGTTATTGGCAACAGAAGATAAAATACGACATGAACATTGATTTTGACCACGAAAGTCATCAATTTGATATTCACCAAGAAATTACATACACCAACAATTCGCCAGACGAATTGTCCAAAGTATATATGCATTTATTTTACAACGCTTTTCAGCCAGGGTCTATGATGGATGTAAGATCAAGGTCAATTGCTGATCCAGATTCCAGAGTTGTAGACAGAATTTTCAACCTCGATAAAAACCAAATTGGATTCCAAAAAATTATTAGTGTAAGAAATGGTTCCAATAATTTGAATTTTTTTCAAGAGGGTACCATTTTAGAGATTTTTTTAAAAAAACCTATTAAGCCTGGTAAGAAATTAAGTTTATCTATTGATTGTAAAAGTCAAATCCCAATTCAAATTCGAAGAACTGGACGATATAATAAAGAAGATGTCGCTTATTCTATGACTCAGTGGTATCCCAAAATGTGTGAATACGATTTGGAAGGTTGGCATACCAATCCATATATAGGTAGAGAATTTTATGGGGTTTGGGGAGAGTTTAATGTTGAAATTAATATTGACAGTTCATTTGTTTTAGGTGGAACTGGAATTCTTCAAAATCCAAACGAAATAGGACATGGATATGAAAACAAAAAGATAGTCAGGAAGGGAAATACAAATAAATTAAAATGGCATTTTAAAGCAGAAAATGTCCATGATTTTGCTTGGGCTGCAGATCCATTTTTTATTCATGAACAAACTTCTTTAGAAAATGGAACAATACTTCATTTTCTCCACAAAAACGACTCTTTAAATGATAATTGGAAACGATTACAACCATATGCAGTAAAATGTTTTGAATATATGAACGAAAATTATGGTGAATATCCTTATAAACAGTATTCAATTATTCAAGGTGGTGATGGAGGAATGGAATATCCAATGTGCACCTTAATTACAGCTGAGGGCTCGTTCAAAGGGTTGGTAAGCGTTACTGTTCACGAATCTATTCATAGCTGGTTTCAGGGAATTCTTGGGACTAACGAGTCTAAATATGAATGGATGGATGAAGGTTTTTGCACCTATGCACAATATGAAGTTTTAAACTATTTATATGAAAAAAATGTTTTAAATCCTCTTTATCGACAATACAAGAGCTACTCCAACGTTGCAAAATCAAGTTATAAAGAACCCTTATCAACCCATGCTGATTTTTACAACTTAAATTACGTTTATGGCGTAAATGCTTATAACAAAGGCTCTGTTTTTCTTCACCAATTGGGATATATAATTGGTTCAGAAGCTTTAAAAATAGGTATGAAAAAATATTTTGAAGCATGGAAGTTTAAACACCCTAAACCATCAGATTTTAAGAGAATAATGGAGATAGAAAGTGGCTTAGAACTAGATTGGTATTTTGAGCAGTTTACCCAAACTACCAACACAATTGATTATGCCATTGCAAGAGTTAAGTCTATGGGGCAAAAAACTCAAATTTTGGTTCAGAAAAAAGGGAGAATTCCAATGCCTTTAGATATTTGTCTTGTCACCAGTGATTCCAATGCTGTATGGTATAATATTCCTCTTAGAATTATGCGTGGGTCAAAGAAAAATGATATGATAGGAGATACTTTTAAGACAATATCAGATTGGCCTTGGGTATATGATTACTATGAATTTGAAGTAGATTTCTCATTAGAAGAGATTAAAAAAATTCAAATTGACCCATCTACTAGACTCGCAGATGTCAATTTAGAAAACAATATTTGGACCGTTAACACTAACCAAGATTTAACAGCTCCAGAAATTATTTTTAAAAGTAAATTATAAATATTTTTTAACGGCTATTGAAATTAGTTGCTGGTTTGCTAGTCTTAAACCCCAGTATTCTTGACTTATTGCGGCAGTTCCCCCACTGCTATTTACAATTGTAGCTTCGTAATATTGATGAAATCCAACATTAAAATTGGCAATTATATTCAAAAAAACATCTTTTTTTAGTGAATATTCCAAAAACATAAAATACTCTAACCCTATTCCAAAATAATCTGAGGACCAGAATGCCTGAGTCCCTGCTACAGCTTGTCCTCTGTAAATATTACACCTAAAATAAGGACCTGTTCCGTGACCAATTTTTGTATTCTTTTTGTCCATTATCCACTTGCCTTTATTAATACTAATTAAAAAATTATTTAAACTTAACATTGGGTTGTTGTAGGATGGGGAAAACTTAGAATGAACTCTGTAAAAGTTATTTTCTGAAATGGTTATTTGATAATCTATGAGAACCCCAAATTTTTCTTCATTATTCGATTTAAATAGCGTCGAAATAGAACTTATTGGATTACTCCATCCAATGGAAATTGCATGTGAAATGTCATCACTTTCATCTTCATTATTTATTTGAGAAAAAACTTGAGAATATACTGTTAGTGTAAATAATAACGGTATAAACTTATACATTAATTAAAGATGTGAATTTGGTTGGATATGATATCAAAACTAGTTTGGTAATTTTTTAGTGAATAGCTAGCAGGACCTTGAATTACTAGTCCGTCGAAGAGTTGATAGCGGCTACTATCACAAGCACATTCAACGTATGAATTAGTAGAATCTACTGTTGCTTTTCCACATGGATTATCCGCGTTGAAAGTACAATGCCTGTCATATGAACTAAATTGATCATAAGATTGTCTGTATATTATTATCCCCCTACTTCCTCCAGTAATGTAAACCCAACCACCAATTGAATTTAATGAAGAATAACTAGGCAAAGAAATATTTATGTATTGGTCTACATAAACGTAAGGAACTATATTTTGATTTTTTGTACAACTATTTAAGAAGATCATACAAAAACATATCAAGAGATTTTTAAATTTGATAATTATATTATTAATGAATAATTTATTTTTAAAATCCTCAGTAGTTTTTATAATGCTTGTCATTGTAAATAATATTCACTCTCAAAACATGGGCGAATTGGTAGGGTCAAATATTCGTTTAATTAATCAAAACTACAAAATACTTGGAAATAACGAAGAAGTTGTAGAAGGCCTTTCTTATAGTGATTTAAAAAGGCAGCAAAATTACAATATTAAAAACCAAGAAAACTCTAGAAAAGAGTTGTTAAAGAGTCACGTGTTAAAACAAACAAAACCCACAAGAAAAAGGATGAAGCAAACTTTGAAAAAATCTCAAAGATTACTAGCAGGCAAGCCTTTGGAACCCGCTTGGCAAGTTTGGGTTAACAGGAAAAAAGCTTTCTCTCAGCGTAAGGAAAATAAAAATCAGGATTAATCTTTTTGAATTTAAATTGACTAAATGTTAAAAATTCGTTAATTATTGTTTAAATTGTGGGACGATTTTACGTAACGTTCAAGTTTAAAGATAACAGACTATGCTTAGAAAAATATTTTTATTATCCGTATCTCTTTTTGTTTTATGCTTTGTAAGTTATGCTCAGCCACAGGGAGGTAGTATAAAAGGTAAAGTTTTTGATGAATTGAAAGAAGGCTTTCCATTTGTAAATGTTGCACTTTTCCAAAACGGAAATATAAGGGGAGGAGCAACTACAGATTTCGATGGGGTTTTTAAGATTAGTAATATATCTGCTGGCTCCTACACTCTTGAAATTAAATTTGTAGGATATCAAACCTACAGACTTGAAGGGTTAATTGTCAAAGGTGGCAAATTATTGCCATTATCTCCAATATATTTAAAAGAAGCTACAGAGCTTTTGAAAGAAGTGGAAATTGTAAGTTATAAAGTTCCTTTAATTGATAAAGACGGAGGTGCTTCTGGTGGAACTGTTACTCGAGAAGATTTAGCAAGAATGCCAGGAAGATCTGCTGGTTCTATCGCAAGTACTGTTGGTGGTGTACAATCGGATGCTAATGGTAATATTACTTCTGTAAGAGGTTCTAGAGATGATGCAACTTTTTATTATATCGACGGTATTAAAGTTAGAGGTTCTACCAATTTACCTAAATCTGCTATTGAAGAAGTGAGTGTAATGACTGGTGGAGTTCCAGCTAATTTTGGAGATGCAACAGGAGGTATTATTTCTATTACAACTCGAGGAGCTTCAAGAACTTATTTTGGAGGTGTTGAGGTGGTAAGTTCTGGTATTGCTTTAAATGAAAATGTTTATGGATTAGACAATAATGCATTCAATCTTTTAGAAGGAACTTTTTCAGGACCTTTACTTATGAAAAAAGATAGTACTGGAAAGAAAACAGATCCTATACTTGGATTCTTTGTTTCTGGAAACTTTAACCACGTTTTAGACCCAAGACCTCTTGCTGGAGATCAATATAGACTTAAGCCAGCATACAGAGATTCGCTTATAGATCCTTCCAAAATGGGACCATTAAGACCAACTGGATTAGGCTTTGGGGCTTATTATAATACAGATTTTTTGACCGATGACGCATTTGAAAAAGTTAAGTATCGTCAAAATGTAGATAGAACCACAGCTTCCTTAGCAGGTAAAATTGATGTGAACGCAGGGCCAAATATGAATATCTCATTTGGTGCTTCTGGCGCTTATTCAGATCGTAATGGAGCCTCTTGGGAAAGTTCGCTTATGAATTACGATAATTTGGCCAACTACAGAGATTTTGATTGGAGAGCTTATGGAAAATTTACACAACGTTTTCAAAATGTAGCTGAAGATGCTAACTCTCAAACTGGAGTGAAAAATGCTTACTACACAATAATGGTAGATTATTCTAGAAACTACGGGTGGGTAGAAGACAATGTCCATGGAGATAATTATTTCAACTATGGTCATATAGGGAAATTCGATATTGCTAAAACACCTTCTTATGAGTTTTCAGACTTTGATGGAAATGGAGTTTTAGATCTTGTTCAAACTGGTGTTAATGATGATTCTATTTCATTTACACCCTCAACCACCAATGCTGATATGGCTGCAATAACAACTCAGTATTTTTCTCTTTATGATGATGTTGCGGGGAATTATGAAAATATAACTCAACTTTTAGACGGTGGTGCACTTTTAAATGGAAGAAGACCAACAAATGTTTATGGACTCTGGCAAAATATTGGATATGGATATAACGGATCCAACCAATCTGATAATTCTCAATTTAGGATAACTGCTGTAGGTTCGGCAGATATTGGTGACCATGCTCTTTCTTTGGGTTTTGAATACGAGCAAAGAACAGATAGATATTTCGGAGTTGCACCTATTGGACTTTGGGGTTTAATGAGACAGCTTGCTAATTCTCATACGGATTACGGTAGAGGAATTGATGAAAGTCAACCTATTTACAACAACTTTGGTTCTTTTACTCAGATAAGCTTTGAAACTTTAAATACAGCACCTGGTACTTATTCCGGTTCTGATCCTCAATCATTTTTTGATTACAATTTAAGAAACAGCCTAGGTTTAGACCCTAATGGTACTGAGTTTGTCAATATTGATGCAATGGATCCATCGGAGTTTAGTTTAGATATGTTCAGTGCAGATGAATTATTAAACTCTGGAAACAACTACGTAACCTACTATGGTTACGATCACAAAGGGGATAAAATTTCTGGAAGACCTAGTTTTGATGATTTCTTTAACAAAAAAGATGAATATGGTAATTATACTAGACCAATTGGTGCATTTGAACCAATCTACATTGCTGGTTATATTATGGACAAATTCGCTTTTGACGATTTAATATTTAATGTTGGTGTAAGAGTAGATAGGTTTGATGCAAACCAACAAGTTTTAAAAGACGATTTCTCTTTGTATCCAACTAGAACTGTTGGAGAAGTTAGTGATATAAATGGACAGTCCGTAACCCATCCTACAAATATTCCTTCTACTGCTACAGTTTATATAAATGATATTGAAGACCCTACAACTTTAATGGGTTACAGAGAAGGAAATCAATGGTATTCTTCTAATGGTGTAGCGGTAAATGATTTAGAGTCTATTACGCCAAGTGGTTATGTTGTTCCACAGCCATACTTGGTTCAAGGAGTTTCAACTGACGACGATGTTAGTTCTAATGCATTTGAAGATTACAAGCCTCAAATTAATATAATGCCAAGAATTGCATTTTCTTTTCCTATTTCGGATGAGGCTTTATTCTTTGCGCATTACGATGTGTTAACTAAAAGACCTACTACTGGAAATAGATTAAATCCAATAGACTATTTTTATCTACAAACAGGAAATATCGGAACAGTGAATAATCCTAGTCTTCTTCCTGAAAAGACAATTGATTATGAAATTGGATTTCAGCAAGTTCTTAATATTAGGTCCTCTCTAAAAATTTCAGGTTTTTACAGAGAACAAAGAAACCAGGTTGCCTTAGTTAACAAAATCGGTGCTTATCCTCAAACATATTCTACATGGGGAAATATAGATTTTGGAACTATTAAAGGTTTGACAGTTGCATATGATTTAAGAAGAACTGGTAATATGTCAATGAGAGCATCTTACACGTTACAGTTTGCTGATGGAACTGGATCTAACCCATATGCAGCACAAAACTTGATTGCTTCTGATCAACCAAACCTTAGAACGATTTATCCTTATACATATGATCAAAGACACCAAATTATTACAGCTCTTGATTATAGATACGGTTCTGGATCAAGTTACGATGGTCCTAGAATTGCAGGAAAAGAAATTTTCAAAAATACAGGACTTAACCTAGTAGCAAATTTTGCCTCTGGTATGCCATACTCAAGACAACAAAGAATAACTGGTGCTGCTTTAATTTCTAATCCAGTTCCTATTTTAGAGGGAGAACCATTAGGGTCCAGAAAGCCATGGAATTTTAGAGGAGACCTTCAAATAGATAGAAATATTAGCTTAGAGTTTGGAAAGGAAAATTCTAAAAAGAAAACTGCCAATCTTAATGTATACTTGTTAATGACCAATGTCTTTAACACATTAAATATTACTAATGTTTACAGAGCTACTGGAAATGCAGGAGATGATGGCTATTTAAATGCTGCAAGATTCCAAACATCTATTAGTACACAAAATAATGAAGAAGTTTTTAGATATTATTACGCTATGAAGGCCAATAATCCATATAATTTTGGAATACCTAGACAAATAAGGTTAGGTGTAAAATTAGATTTTTAATAAAATATTATAAAAAGTATATGAGACAATATTTAATATTATTATTTATTAGCACATTATTTGTAGCTAACCCTACTTATGCATGGAACGATCCTACTAACTCTGGAAAAAAATCCAATAAAAATAATTCTCTAGTGTCAAGGGCTGCTAATTGTACCCCTGCAACAGGAAAGAAATTTTTGGAATTTAATAACGTCTCTGCCTTAATTGAAACCGGTGGTTCTATGTGGCAAGATAGGTCAAGAAATGATGCAGCATACGAGGTTCCAAAGGGTTCTGGAGAAACTGTCATTTATGCTGGTGCTCTTTGGATGGGGGGGACAGATCCTAATAACCAACTTAGAATTGCAGCGTTAACTTTCCGTAATGGAAATGACTTTTGGGCAGGTCCTCTTTCTGTTGATGGAGGTGGTTCTTTTGATATTACTCAGGGTACTCTTGATTGGGGGTTTGCAGATATTTCCCCAGAAGTTTGTATGGAGTATGATAATTTTTATATAACTGAAAGACAAGATATAGAGCTTTTTAATGCTTGGTACGAATGTTCTAATGATCCTAACTGCGATGCTAGTGTTGAATATCCAGATTACCAATTACCATCTAGTATTTTAGAATGGCCTGGAAATTTTAACAACGACTTAGACTTAAACCAATCTTATGATTTCAATTTAGCTCCTTTTTACGATAGGAACAGTGATGGAATATACAATCCTGTAGATGGAGACTATCCATGGTATGATTTAACTGGACAGATAGATTGTAGGACAAGTAGGAGAGTAACACTTTATGGTGATTTTAATATGTGGTGGATTTTTAACGATAAAGGAAATATTCATACAGAAACTGGTGCGGATCCTATAGGAATGGAAATTAAAGCTCAAGCATTTGCTTTTGCAACCAATGATGAAGTAAACTCTATGACATTTTATAATTACGAACTTATAAATAGAAGTTATTATACTTTAAATAATACTTATTTCGCCGTTTGGGTAGATTCTGATATAGGTTGTTCTGAAGATGATTATGTTGGGTGTGATGTTCAAAGAGGTTTGAGTTACCAATACAATGCTGATGCAAATGATGATGGATGTCAGTATGCTATACCAGGATATACACCTGCTATTGGGGTTGATTTTTTTGAAGGTCCTTATCAAGACAATGACGGAGTAGATAATCCATTAACATCAGATGTTTCATCCGCTAGAAATCTTGGCGGTATTCCTTATCAAGGATTAGGTATAGGTTATGGAGATGGTGTCATTGACAATGAAAGATTTGGTATGAAAAGGTTTGTATATTTTGATAGAACACTTAACTCTACAATTTATGGGGATCCAAATACAGGGGTTGATTTTTATAACTACATGCTTGGTTTCTGGAAAGACAATACTCCGTTTGTTTATGGAGGAACTGGAAATGCCTCTGATGCAAATGCAACTTCATTAGTTACTAATTATTGTTTTCCTGGAGATAGTGATCCATTAAATTGGGGTACAGTTTCTGCCGGTGGCGGATCTACTGTTCCTTTTGACTACTGGTCTGAACAATATCCTACAGGACCTGGTAGTACACCTAATCCACAAGGAGACAGGAGATTTGTACAAGCAGCTGGTCCATTTGTTTTAGAGCCAGGCGCTTTAAATAATATTACTACAGGTGTAGTTTATGCACGAGCACAATCACCTGATCCTTTCCAATCAGTGGAGTTAGTTCGTAAGGCAGATGACAAGGCTCAGGCTTTGTTTGATAATTGTTTTAGGATTTTGAATGGTCCTGATTCTCCGGAGATGTCTATTCAGGAGTTGGACAAGGAGTTGATACTTTATTTGAATAAGACGGATAAAGTAGAGTCTTATGAAGAAGTAGACCCCAACATTCTTATTTATGTTACTGACGTAGAAGAAGCAAAATACCGTTTTCAAGGTTACCAGGTATACCAAGTTAAAGACGGATCAGTAGATCCATCTCTTTTAGGCGACCCAAATCAGGCTAGGTTGATTGCCCAGTGTGATGTTAAGGATGGAGTTGGTCAGTTGGTTAATTTCAATTTTGATGAAGATTTATTAGCGGCAGTACCTACTTCTATGGTAAATGGAGCTGACGATGGTATACAGCATTCTTTTCAGGTGTTGAATGATGCCTTTGCACAGGGTGATGTTAGGTTAATCAACCATAAGAAATATTATTTCATGGTTCTTTCCTATGGTTATAATAATTACCAGCCGTATGATCCTTCTAATAGTGCTTTAGGCGGTCAGCAGTTGCCCTATAAGGCGGGAAGGAAGACAGTTAGTGGAGGAGCGATTACGTCTTATGTTGGTATTCCTCATATTCCTAGTTCTGAATCTGGTGGAACGATACAGTTGGCAGCCTATGGAAGTGGTCCACAGATTACAAGGGTAGAGGGTAGAGGCAATGGCTATAATTTGGTAGAGTTAACGCCTGAAAGTGAGGCCGATATATTGTCTAATATTTATCCAAAACGAGTTACTTATAAGAACGGGAAAGGTCCTGTTGCGGTTAAGATAATAGATCCTTTGAATGTACAAAAAGGAGATTATCAGCTTTGGGTAAGTCCTCAGGACACAGTAGATTTAGATGAATCATACTGGATGTTGGTAAGGAATTATGAAGATCAGAGCGATACTATTATATCTATTCAGAGTATAACTGTTGGTAATGAGCAGTTAATACCACAGTGGGGTTTATCGGTAAATATTGAGTATTACAATCCTTACGATGCATCGATAGGTAAGAATTTTCCAGAGTTGTTATTTTCTAGTGTAGAGTTTGCAGATTCTTCGAAGCAGTGGATTAGTGGTGTGCCAGATCAGGATGGATCTTCGCCAAGAAACTGGATACGTTCTGGAACGTCTGAGGAGAGTCAAGATTATGCTGCTTATTCTAGTAAGTGTGATGATCCTTATATATACAATGATTTTATAGGAGTTGACGATGCAGAAGTGTATGAGAAGGTGATTGAAGGAGTATGGGCACCATACAGATTAGTTGCAGCCGGTGATTGTAACCACCAGCCAGTAACTGCAGGTGGTGATTGGGCAGATAATGCGTACGAGACACCGCAAGTTGCGCCAGATGACAATGCTCAAATGACATTGGCTACGACAAGAGATCAATCAGATTTAAAGTATTTACCGTCTGTAGATGTAGTAATTACAGCAGATAAGAGCAAGTGGACTAGATGTCCTGTATTGGAGACACAGGATAATCCTTCTCTATCTTGGGATCAATCTGGAGAAGTAAATCAGTCTATGGGTAATAAGTATGGTAATGGTACGTCTGTAGCAAGGGTGTATAAGCAATATCCAAAGTGGAAGCCTTCGGTAGATAAGGAAGGTAACCCATCGACGAACCCTGGAAGTGTTAGTAATCCTGAGGTATCGAATGATCCAAATGATCCAAATTACATTTGTGGATATGGTATGGGCTGGTTTCCTGGATATGCAATAGATGTAACCACTGGAGAGAGGTTGAATATGGCTTTTGGAGAAGACAGTTGGTTGGGTAACCATGGCGGGAATGATATGATGTTTAATCCATCTGCTTCGGAGCAATTAGGATTTGGAGGATTTGGAGATTATGTTGGGGGAGGAAAGCATTTTATATATGTTTTTAGGAACTCAGCGAAGTACAGTGCAACGGATGATCCTGGTAGTATGGTTGGATACGACTATGGTGAATTTTTCATGGACAAGTTTCAGAAGTCAAGTTTCAGGCCAGATATGTTAAAGATATGGAAGTCATGTGCTTGGGTAGGATATCCTATATTGAATGGAGATTATAATACGCAGTATTTTGGGGTAGCACCAACAGATCCGAGTTCGTTTATAGCGACAGATGTTCGTGTGAAATTAAGAGTGGCTAGTCAGTACCAGTATATGAATACTAAGGATGGTAATGGAGATGGGATAAGAGATAATGGCACGTCTAATCCTTCCAATACTAGTGGTTCAGAAAACAGTTGGAATCCACTGTATGAGTTTAGTACGGATGATATTGCGGTGACAACCAATAGTGATTCGGCAGCTTTGGAGGCATGTGAAATATTAAATGTGGTGCCTAATCCATATTATGCATATTCTAATTATGAGTTTGACAAGTTGGACAATGTGGTAAAGATTGTGAATTTACCGGATGTATGTACGGTGAAGATATATACAGTAAGCGGTACGTTGGTTAGGTCATATAGCAAGGATAGCCCGGTGACGTCTATAGATTGGGATTTAAAGAATTTTGCAGGTATACCAATAGCGAGTGGAGTTTATTTGATACATATCAATGTGCCTGGAGTATGTGAAAAGGTATTGAAATGGTTTGGGGTGATAAGACCTCCAGATTTAGATCAATTTTAATTAAATTATTAATAGGTTATGATTTACAATAAAATAAAGTTTTTTTTACTACTGTTTTTGTCTTTTAATATTGCTTTTGCTGGTAATGAAGATAGAGCTGGTTCTGCTGGTGCTACAGAGTTATTAGTTAACCCTTGGGCAAGAAGTTCAGCATGGGGTTCTGCAGGTGTTTCATCTGTTAATGGATTAGAAGCCATGTTTCTAAATGTTGCAGGTTTAGCATATGCAGATAAAACTGAAATTCAATTTTCAAGAACAAACTGGCTAGGCTCAATTACTGGTATTGGACTAAATGCTGCAGGTTTAGCTCAAAGAGTTGGTGAATCTGGTGTAATTGGTCTTTCTTTTACAAGCATGAACTATGGAGATTTGCAAATTACAACTACAGAACTTCCTGAAGGTGGAATTGGAACATTTAATCCATCTTCTACAAACTTCAATTTAGCTTATGCAAAGAAATTTTCACAATCTATAAGTGGAGGGTTGAATTTAAAAATAGTTTCACAATCTATAGCAAATGCTAGAGCCCAAGGTGTTGCAATTGATGCTGGTATAAGATATGTTACAGGAGATCAAGAGCATATTAAATTCTCTATTAGTCTTAAAAATGTTGGCCCTCCAATGTCTTTTTCAGGAGATGGCCTTTCTTTAGATATGCTAAACCCATCAACTAGTATTTCTATAGGAATGCAGCAAAGAGTAGCTAGCTATGAGCTTCCTTCTCAATTAAATATAGGTACTTCTTATGATTTTAATTTTAACGAGAATCAAAAATTGACAGTTGCTGGATCTTTTTCTGCAAACTCATTTTCAAAGGATCAGTTTAGAGCAGGTGCAGAATATACTCTAAAAACAGAAAAAGCATCTTTCACATTAAGAGGCGGTTTTGTATATGAAGAATCTCTTTTTAATTCTGTAGAAGTTTCAACAGCACTTTCCGGGCCAAGTGGTGGTTTTTCTTTTAACTTTCCATTTGGTGAAAGCGGTTCTGATATCGGAATAGATTATGCTTACAGGCAATCTATTTTGGGAGGAATTCACAGTGTTGGTGCAAGAATCAATATTAGTGAATAATTTTAAAGCATCATTTTTAATATTATTTATTTTATCCTGTCTTAATCATCATGCTTGGCAAGATCCAAGTGTAGCATTACCATCAAACTCTTCATCTTCTTTGCTTTCAAGAGCTGCTAATTGTACTCCTGCTAGTGGAAGAAAATTTCTTGAATATAATAACGTCTCTGCTTTAATTGAAACCGGTGGCTCTATGTGGCTGGACCGTTCAAGAGGGAAAAATGCATATGAGGTCCCAAAAGGTTCTGGCAATACATTGGTATATATTGGTGCTCTATGGATGGGCGGAATGGACGTCAATAATCAACTAAAAATTGCAGCCTTAAGATACAGAATAGGAAACGATTTCTGGGCAGGCCCCCTTTCTACTAACCCAGGAACTGGTGATATTACAAATGGTAAATTAGATTACGGCCCAGCAGAAATTGACGCTGACGATTGTTCTAAATGGGACCAGTTTTTCATAACAAAAAGAAGTGAAGTAGAGCTTTTTAATGCTTGGTTTGAATGTTCTACTGATCCAAATTGTGATGCTAATTTTGAATACCCTAATTATCAAATTCCAGAAAGCATATTAGAATGGGGTAATGCTACCCACGGAAATTTAGCAAAAAATCAAGACTTTTATTTAGCGCCTTACTACGAAAGACCAGAAGGCAATATTGGTTATGACCCAGTTAATGATGGAGATTATCCATGGTATGATTTAACTGGACAGATAGATTGTAGGACAAGTAGGAGAGTAACACTTTATGGAGATTATAATATGTGGTGGGTTTTTAATGATAAAGGAAATATTCATACAGAAACGGGTGGAGACCCCATAGGAATGGAGATTAGAGCTCAAGCATTTGCTTTTGCAACCAACGATGAAGTAAACTCTATGACTTTTTATAACTACGAACTTATTAATAGATCAACTCAAACACTTACTAATACATATTTTGGTGTTTATTTAGATTCTGACATAGGCTGTTCATTTGATGATTACGTTGGGTGTGATGTGCAAAGAGGCTTAGGTTATTGTTACAACGGTAATTCTGTTGATGCTATTGGGTGTGGTTCTTGGACAACTCCTATTGGCCCAAACCCACCAGCTATTGGGGTTGATTTTTTTGAAGGTCCTTATCAAGATAATGACGGAGTTGATAATCCATTGACTCCTAACATTCCACTTGCATTAAGCCAGGGTGGTATACCTTACAAAGGTTTAGGAGTTGGTTATGGAGATGGAGTTATAGACAACGAAAGATTTGGAATGAGAAGGTTTGTCTATTACGATGGACAACTTCCTCAAAATTCGTTTGGTGATCCTCAGACAGCAATTCAATACTATAACTATATGAGAGGACTCTGGAGAGATGGAACCAGATTTGTTTATGGTGCTTCAGGAAATATTTCTAGCACAGGTGCTTTGGCCAATGTCTCAACAGACTACTGTTTTCCTGGAGATAGTGATCCTCTACATTGGGGAACATCTGGAGTTGTAACTAACTTTGAGTGGAGTGAGCAATTTCCTGCTCCTGGTATTTCTGCTAACGTTGTTGGTGACAGAAGGTTTGTTCAGTCTGCAGGTCCATTTGTTTTAGAGCCAGGCGCTTTAAATAATATTACTTTTGGAGTGGTTTATGGCAGAGCTTTTGACGGTGATCCGTTTAGTTCTGTTTTAGAAGTTCGTAAGGCAGATGACAAGGCTCAGGCTTTGTTTGATAATTGTTTTAGGATTTTGAATGGTCCTGATTCTCCGGAGATGTCTATTCAGGAGTTGGACAAGGAGTTGATACTTTATTTGAATAAGACGGATAAAGTAGAGTCTTATGAAGAAGTAGACCCCAACATTCTTATTTATGTTACTGACGTAGAAGAAGCAAAATACCGTTTTCAAGGTTACCAGGTATACCAAGTTAAAGACGGATCAGTAGATCCATCTCTTTTAGGCGACCCAAATCAGGCTAGGTTGATTGCCCAGTGTGATGTTAAGGATGGAGTTGGTCAGTTGGTTAATTTCAATTTTGATGAAGATTTATTAGCGGCAGTACCTACTTCTATGGTAAATGGAGCTGACGATGGTATACAGCATTCTTTTCAGGTGTTGAATGATGCCTTTGCACAGGGTGATGTTAGGTTAATCAACCATAAGAAATATTATTTCATGGTTCTTTCCTATGGTTATAATAATTACCAGCCGTATGATCCTTCTAATAGTGCTTTAGGCGGTCAGCAGTTGCCCTATAAGGCGGGAAGGAAGACAGTTAGTGGAGGAGCGATTACGTCTTATGTTGGTATTCCTCATATTCCTAGTTCTGAATCTGGTGGAACGATACAGTTGGCAGCCTATGGAAGTGGTCCACAGATTACAAGGGTAGAGGGTAGAGGCAATGGCTATAATTTGGTAGAGTTAACGCCTGAAAGTGAGGCCGATATATTGTCTAATATTTATCCAAAACGAGTTACTTATAAGAACGGGAAAGGTCCTGTTGCGGTTAAGATAATAGATCCTTTGAATGTACAAAAAGGAGATTATCAGCTTTGGGTAAGTCCTCAGGACACAGTAGATTTAGATGAATCATACTGGATGTTGGTAAGGAATTATGAAGATCAGAGCGATACTATTATATCTATTCAGAGTATAACTGTTGGTAATGAGCAGTTAATACCACAGTGGGGTTTATCGGTAAATATTGAGTATTACAATCCTTACGATGCATCGATAGGTAAGAATTTTCCAGAGTTGTTATTTTCTAGTGTAGAGTTTGCAGATTCTTCGAAGCAGTGGATTAGTGGTGTGCCAGATCAGGATGGATCTTCGCCAAGAAACTGGATACGTTCTGGAACGTCTGAGGAGAGTCAAGATTATGCTGCTTATTCTAGTAAGTGTGATGATCCTTATATATACAATGATTTTATAGGAGTTGACGATGCAGAAGTGTATGAGAAGGTGATTGAAGGAGTATGGGCACCATACAGATTAGTTGCAGCCGGTGATTGTAACCACCAGCCAGTAACTGCAGGTGGTGATTGGGCAGATAATGCGTACGAGACACCGCAAGTTGCGCCAGATGACAATGCTCAAATGACATTGGCTACGACAAGAGATCAATCAGATTTAAAGTATTTACCGTCTGTAGATGTAGTAATTACAGCAGATAAGAGCAAGTGGACTAGATGTCCTGTATTGGAGACACAGGATAATCCTTCTCTATCTTGGGATCAATCTGGAGAAGTAAATCAGTCTATGGGTAATAAGTATGGTAATGGTACGTCTGTAGCAAGGGTGTATAAGCAATATCCAAAGTGGAAGCCTTCGGTAGATAAGGAAGGTAACCCATCGACGAACCCTGGAAGTGTTAGTAATCCTGAGGTATCGAATGATCCAAATGATCCAAATTACATTTGTGGATATGGTATGGGCTGGTTTCCTGGATATGCAATAGATGTAACCACTGGAGAGAGGTTGAATATGGCTTTTGGAGAAGACAGTTGGTTGGGTAACCATGGCGGGAATGATATGATGTTTAATCCATCTGCTTCGGAGCAATTAGGATTTGGAGGATTTGGAGATTATGTTGGGGGAGGAAAGCATTTTATATATGTTTTTAGGAACTCAGCGAAGTACAGTGCAACGGATGATCCTGGTAGTATGGTTGGATACGACTATGGTGAATTTTTCATGGACAAGTTTCAGAAGTCAAGTTTCAGGCCAGATATGTTAAAGATATGGAAGTCATGTGCTTGGGTAGGATATCCTATATTGAATGGAGATTATAATACGCAGTATTTTGGGGTAGCACCAACAGATCCGAGTTCGTTTATAGCGACAGATGTTCGTGTGAAATTAAGAGTGGCTAGTCAGTACCAGTATATGAATACTAAGGATGGTAATGGAGATGGGATAAGAGATAATGGCACGTCTAATCCTTCCAATACTAGTGGTTCAGAAAACAGTTGGAATCCACTGTATGAGTTTAGTACGGATGATATTGCGGTGACAACCAATAGTGATTCGGCAGCTTTGGAGGCATGTGAAATATTAAATGTGGTGCCTAATCCATATTATGCATATTCTAATTATGAGTTTGACAAGTTGGACAATGTGGTAAAGATTGTGAATTTACCGGATGTATGTACGGTGAAGATATATACAGTAAGCGGTACGTTGGTTAGGTCATATAGCAAGGATAGCCCGGTGACGTCTATAGATTGGGATTTAAAGAATTTTGCAGGTATACCAATAGCGAGTGGAGTTTATTTGATACATATCAATGTGCCTGGAGTATGTGAAAAGGTATTGAAATGGTTTGGGGTGATAAGACCTCCAGATTTGGATAGTTTCTAGAGTAATTTTTTATATTTGCATAAATATTTATTATCCGCTGATGGCGGATTTTTTTGTCAAAAATTCATCCTATGTCAGAAATTAGTTATTACACAGAAGAAGGTTTAAGTAATTTAAAGAAAGAAATTAAAAATTTGGAGTCTGTAGAAAGACCTAAAATTTCTCAACAAATTGCAGAAGCTAGAGATAAAGGAGATCTTTCTGAAAATGCAGAATACGATGCTGCTAAAGAAGCTCAAGGTATGCTTGAAGCTAGAATTTCAAAACTTAAAAATAAATTAGCTAACGCAAGGTTAATTGACGATAGCGAAATTGACGATAGTAAGGTATTTATACTCTCGACAGTAAAAATAAAGAATGTTAAGAATTCCATGGAAATGACATATACTTTAGTTGCTGAAAATGAAGCAGACATAAGAGCTGGTAAAATTTCTGTTGATTCACCTATTGGAAAAGGTTTATTGGGGAAAGAAGTAGGTCAGATTGCCGATATTAGTACACCAGCAGGAATTATGAAATTTGAAATAGTTTCTATTAAGCGTTAATGGAAGATTCTATTTTCACCAAAATAATTAACGGTATCATTCCTTGTTACAAAATTGCAGAAGATGATAATTTCATAGCCTTTTTAGATATCAATCCTTTGCAGGAAGGACATACTCTTGTAGTTCCGAAAATACAAATTGATTATATATATGATCTTCCAGATGATATTTTATCTGAGCTGTTTATTTTCTCTAAAATAGTTGCTAAAAAAATTGAAAATGCAATTAAATGTCAAAGAATTGGAGTAGCTGTTGTAGGTTTAGAAGTTCCCCACACACATGTTCATTTAATTCCTATTAATGAAATATCTGACATGAATTTTCAAACTCCAAGAAAAATTTTTTCTAAGGAAGATTTTGAAAAAACTACTAATAAAATCCTTGAGATCTAACTAGATCTTTTAGGATTGTTTTTTAAAAAATCTTTCCACCCAGTATAGTTACTAGTATTTTCGTGAGTGTTCTGAAAATAGTGACAAATAGCAACAGCAATCCCATCAGTTGCATCCAATTCTTTGGGAAGTGTTTTTAATTTCAAAACTGTTTGAATCATTTTAGCAACTTGATCTTTACTTGAAGCTCCGTTGCCAGTGATGGACTGCTTGACTTTTCTTGGAGAGTATTCTTCAATTGGTAGTCCTTTTACAAGGCTAGCTGCCATAGCGACACCCTGAGCTCTTCCTAGTTTAAGCATAGATTGTACATTTTTCCCAAAAAAAGGAGCTTCTACAGCAACTTCATCAGGATGGTATTCTTCAATTAAATGTGTGATGCTCTCAAATATTTTTTTTAGCTTCAACTGATGATTTTCAAGTTTAGACATTCTCACAACTCCAGTACTTATCAAAGTCATTTTTTTATTTGTAATGCCTATTAACCCATAACCAAGAATATTAGTGCCAGGATCTATACCTAAAATTATTTTATCGAAGTCTTTCAAGGATTTTTACTTAAGTGGTTCTAAATACTACTTTAAAAATACTTTTTTTATTTCATTATTGGTTTTTGTTTTTGCAATTGCATACATATTAACAAGTATTGAAAGTCAAAAAAATCTCATATCCTTAATTGCTAAAGATTTTTCTACTACCATTATACCATATTTCATATTAATTTTTCTCTTACAGTTTGTCAATTGGACCCTTGAAGCATTGAAGTTTTATTTCCTTTTACCTGATTCTAAAAATCTATCCTTTAATCAAGTATTAAAATCC
>Ga0206677_10000150_pt1 | contig 60902 bp, 49 predicted proteins | sample M130m12015metaG_FD_155475 | JGI IMG/M metagenome (GOLD analysis project Ga0206677, IMG submission 155475) | Ammonia-oxidizing marine archaeal communities from Monterey Bay, California, United States - M1 30m 12015 | ecosystem: Environmental > Aquatic > Marine > Intertidal zone | place: USA... | reverse complement strand
GAAGATACAACCAAGGCAAAGTTTTCTGCTACAGATGCATTAAATTTCTATTTAGACCATGGTTATGATATTTTTAATGCATCAAAAATTAGTGGTTTAAAGCGTTTTTGGGGTTTGGGTTCTGCTGTAAAATTTAACCCTCGTAATCTAGAAAAGTTACTACACGAAAAGTTGGGAGATCTAAAAATGAGCGAACTCATGAAGCCCTGTTTAATAACAACATACAATATGGCTCAGAAATCTTCCTTCTTTTTTACAAGTATAGAAGACACTGCAAAAAGAGAATTTTTTGTGCATGATGTTTTAAGATCTACCTCTGCTGCACCTACCTATTTTCCTCCTGCAAAAATTAAAAACCTTGCTACAGGTCCTAAAAAAGAAACATCTTGTAGTTCTATGATAAATCTAGACGGAGGGGTTTTTGCAAATAACCCAACCATGTGTGCCTACGCTGAAGCAAGAAATACAAATTTTAAAGAGAGAGCTGTTAATGAACCCTCTGCAACTGACATGCATATTTTATCAGTAGGTACAGGCGGAGGAGGTTTTAAAATTAAGAACAAAGAAAAAAGCAATCGATGGAATTTACTTAAATGGGCACAATTAATTCCTGAAATAATGATGGATGGTAGTATAGACACGGTAGCTTTTCAAATGAGTGAAATTTTTCAAACATTAAATGCATCTAATGCAGAATCTTATTTAAGAATAGACACACCAGAAGAAGATAGAAAATACTCTTCAGACATGTCTAATGCTTCTCCAGAAAACATCAAACAATTGGTAAAAGCAGGTGAAAAAACTCTAGAATATGCTAAATCTGAAGGCTTAGATAAATTTTTAGATGCCCTTTTAGATTAGAAATTAAAAATTACATACAATGAATACTATAACACCCCAAGATATTAAAACTGAAACAAAAAAAACACAAAATTCAAAATCGTTAATAGGAATATCTACAGGAATCTCCCAAGAGGTAATAAAAGAGTTAAGCGAAGAGATAAACAACATGCTTTCTTATGCAGTTTATAATGGTATTATTATTAATACAGATGTTAATTCTTTAGTTCAAAACAGCACTGTAGATGATTTAATTAATGCGCATAATTTACTGTGTAAAAATATTGCTCCAGCCACACCAAAATCTATCTCTTTTATTAAAGACACCATAAAAAATGGCTCAAAAAAAAGTTTTATAAACAAGTTACCGGGTATCAGAAATTTATTGCTTTTAGCATTGGTTTTTTTGGCACTATTTATTGGTTCTGGAATGTCTGAACAAGTAAATAATAACTCTCTAGACCAAGGTGTTCTGGGTAATAATGGTGTTTCTTTATTAATAAATTTTATTTATTTAGCATCTATCTCTGGTATGGGAGTTTTGTTTTTTTTGCTAAAAAATATTAGTATTTCTGTAAAAAACGGAACATTAATTCCAGAGGATTCTATAGAATACTCAACTCAAATAATATTAGGTATTATATCTGGTATTATTATATCTGAAATTATCTCTACTGGTACCATTGGTGCAGAGAGTGTTACGCTTTTAAATAAAGGAGGCTTAGCATTGCTAGGAGGTTTTTCATCAGATGCTATATTTAGCATACTAAAAGGTCTCATAGATAAATTAAAAAATTTATTTATACCTGCAAAAAATTAACATAATAGATGTTACCTATAGCTATATATTTCCCTATTTATGGGTATTGTTTACTGCTAAAAAAAAGAACATCTTTAAAAATAATATGTTTTAGATAAAATTGCTATTACTAATTTTTATCTAATCATTTTAAGTAAGCTGTGAGCTTTAAAAGTTTTACAGATAAAGACAACTAAAAAGTTGTGTTATCAGGCAATATACGTCTGTTAGCATGATCTTTATTAGTGTTATAACGAGTTGGCGTGCATTTTCAAACAATGATAAATAATAAAGAAAAAAATATTGTTTAAAACTTACTGGTCTGCAGAAGGCTGGAAAAAATGAGTGCATTAATGACTCTAAATATTTTGAATACGCTAAACCCTAAATTCAAGGGGTTAATGTTCAATCCAAGTACAATGAAATTAGAAGAGTTAAAACTATAACTTAAACTTTTTCATTGCAAATAAGGAATCCGAAAAAGTCTATTAAAAAAACATTATAATGTTACAACGATTACCAGTTATTACAAAAAGAAAAACTTATATCAATCAATCAAATAAATAAATAATGGAGAAATCTCAAAATACCACACCTGCAATTCAGCAGTGTTTAGATGACGTAAAACCCAATAAAAAGAAAACAGAAAATGATTATCATTCTGACCTTAGTTTTTATTTGAATGGAGACAAAGTAACAATAGAAAATCCAGATCCGAATATGTTACTTGTGGATTACTTAAGGTCCACTAAAGTTGGACTTACAGGAACAAAACATGCATGTGGTCAAGGAGGTTGTGGTTCATGTACAGTAATGCTTTCTTATATAGATAATGCCACTGATAAAGTAACAAACATAAGTGCCAATTCTTGTCTGCGACCAATTGTTGCTTTAGACGGAATGGAAGTTACAACTGTTGAAGGACTAGGTTCTGTTAATAAAGAACTAAGCCCAGTACAGTATAAAATCGCAAAAGACAATGGTTCTCAATGTGGTTATTGTACTCCAGGTTTTGTAATGAATATGCATTCCCTTTTGATTGCAAAAAATGGTAAACCACTTTACAAAAAGGAAATTGAAGAATGGTTTGATGGAAATATTTGTCGTTGTACTGGTTACCGCCCTATTCTAGATGCAATGAAAAGTTTTGCTTGTGATTTCGATAAAAAGAAAGATACTAAATACACAATGGATTGCTTCGTATCTCCTTCTGAAGAAGTAAGGCACAGCGACGAAGTAAAAGGAATTAATCCAGAAAACCTTTCTAGTACACCTAGAGCTTTACATTACAAAGATGATCAGCATCAATGGTTCCGTCCATTATCTCTAGTAAAGTTGGAGAAATTAATGGCGGAACATAAAGTTGGAAACAAGCTTAAACTTGTATTTGGAAATACTACAACTGGAATTCCAGATGTACAACCAATATCTCCAAAGGTTCTTGTAGATATTTCTCAGATAAAAGAATTAAAATCTTTTAAAGTTGGTAAATCAGGTTTAGAAGTTGGAGCTTCAACTACCTACAATGATTTCAAAGAAAAACTTGAAGCTTTTATCGAAAATTCTCCAAGAAATAAGAAAGAAGGTTATAAAGCACTTCACTATATGGTGGAGAGAACTGCAGGAAACATAGTTCGTAATACAGCCAGCTTAGCAGGAAATACAATGCTTGTTGCTCGTAACATGAAAGAAGATGGTAGTGCGTTCCCATCAGATTTGTTTACTGCTTTATGTACACTTGATACTGAAGTTGTTATTAGAAGCAATGGAAAAGATATAAGTATGGGTATTCTTGAGTTTGCTCATAAATACTCCTCTGATAAAGATTTTGCCGACAGTGCTATTCTTGTTCGTTACAATATTCCATATGCTGAAAAGGGGGAATACATGGTTTGCTATAAAGTATCCATGCGAAATGTAAATTCTCATTCATTAGCGAATATGGGAATTAGAGTAAAGCTTGATTCTAAAAAGAAAGTTTCAAAAGCTAGTATTGTAATTGGGGGAATTGATGTTGTTGCTTTTCATGCAGTAAAAACAGAAAAACATTTAGATGGTAAGGTTTGGAACTCTTCAACTTTAAAATCAACATTAGAAGTTCTTCACAATGAATTAAACGATGTAATTAATAACTTACCGCAGTGGTTTTTAGACAAACCATCTGAAGGTATTTCTAACGATTATAGACGTGCTTTGGTTGAAGGTTATTTCTATCGTTTCTTTTTAAATGTTACTGATAAAGTTGATCCTAAATTAGTTCCTAAAAGAGATAAGTCTGGTGCTTACGAAAAACAAAGTGGCCTAAGTACAGGAAGACAAGTAGTTCAAGATTACAAAAAAGAAACCCCTGTTAGTAAGCCATACATTAAGTTGTCAGCATTTGAACAAGCTTCAGGTGAAGCTATTTATACGCATGATATTCCAGTTCCAGTAAACGGAGTTTATGGATCGTTTGTAATTAGTAGCGAAGCCCTTGCAACGTTCCATTATCTTATTCCAGGTAAAAAAAAGAAAACCGAAATTGAAGCATTAAAAAAATGGCTTAAGGATAAGTTCCCCGCTTTTGTGGATTACATAACACATCTTGACATTCCTGAAGGTGGACAAAATGGTGAAAATGATGCAAGTTATCCAAAGTACGCACCTGATCAACTTTTCTCTACAGGAAGTATAACATACCATGGACAATCTATCGGATTAGTAGTTGCTGAAACGGAAAATGATGCAAATAACATAGCAACTTACCTTCGTGAAAATTGTATTGGCTATAAACTTTCTAAAGAGGATGTAGTACTTACTATTAAAGAAGTATTAACCCATTACAATAAATCAGATAAATCAGATAAATATTTCTTCCCTGGTTATACAAAGGATGATAATCATCAGATAAAAAACCCTAAATTTCAATCAGAATGGGCTTTAAATGATACACCTGAAAAAGTGTTTACAAAACTCAAACACGAAACTCAAACTTTAGATGGTGAGCGTTGTGATGTTGTTGCAGGAGTTCAGCAAACTGGTGCACAGATTCATTTCTATATGGAAACTCAATCTGTTCTTGCAATTCCAGGTGAACATAAAGAAATTGTTATACACTCCTCTACTCAGAGTCCAAACTCTGTTCAAGAGAATGTTGCGAAGACATTGAATGTTAGTGAGAACAAGGTTTCTGTTATAGTAAAAAGATTAGGAGGTGGATACGGTGGTAAATGTACTAGAACTCCATATGTAGCTTCGGCCGCTGCCATTGTAGCTAAAAAATTGAATCTTGCAATTAGAATTGCGCTTCCTCGTGAAACTGATTCAGAAATGATTGGTAAACGTCATCCAATGGTTGGTTCATGGAATATTGCTGTAGTAAAAGATGGTGCAAATAAAGGAAAGATAAAAAGATCCTATACCAACTTTTACTCAAATGGTGGAAACACTAAAGATTGTTCTTTCGATGTTTTAGATTGTTCTATACTAGGTTCTGATAACGCCTATAAAGTTGATACATTTTTTGCAAAAGGAAACATTTGTAAAACAAATTTAGCAAGTAATACAGCGATGCGATCTTATGGTGGTGTACAGGCTGGAATTATTATGGAAGAAGCTATTGAAGCTGCAGCTCATAAAATTGGAATGCTACCTGAAACTTTACGTGAAAAAAACCTTTACGAGATGGGTGATACGACCCCATTTGGTCAAGTTTTAGATTACTGTTTAATGCCTGAAGTTTGGAAACGACTTAAAAGGACAAGTGATTTTGATAGAAGAGTTAAAGAAATAGAAAAATTCAATAAAGAAAATCAGTGGAAAAAGAGAGGAATTTCTATGATTCCACTAAAATATGGTTTGGGATACAATCTTGGATTATTAATGCAAGGTACTGCCCTTATTGATATTTATGCAAATGATGGATCTGTTTTAGTTCAACACGGTGGTGTAGAAATGGGACAAGGAATCATGACGAAGATTGCACAGATTGCAGCTGAAACATTAAACGTTCCAATGGAATATATCGAAATGTCATCAATGAAAACTTCTGCTGTAGCAAACTCAACTTCTACAGGTGCAACTTCTGGTACCGTTATTAACGGTGGCGCTGTAAGAAAAGCCTGTGAGCAACAAGTTGAAAGATTTGAAAAAATGTGTACCGATCTTTTAGTGGAGAAAGGTAATAACTGGTGTAAACAGCATGGTATCGATTTCTGGAACTACAAAAAGAAAGGTTGGAGAGAAATAGTAACAACTGATCTTCATGGTAATAAAGTAACTCAAATAATGTGGCAAAACATTGTTAGTATGGCTTACTCTAGAGCTATCGATTTAAGTAGTCAGGCAACACATAATACTTCAGGAATGCAAGGTCCATCTGGAACTTTAACTGGAGATAAACAATTTTATGGTTTCACCTATAGCTCAGCATGTACAGAAGTAGAAATTGATGTTTTAACTGGTGTAACAAGCGTAGTTAGAAGTGACTTATTGTATGATATTGGAAAAAGCATTAACCCAGCTGTAGATATCGGACAAGTTGAAGGAGCTTTCGTTATGGGGCTTGGTTATATGACGACTGAATATTGGGTGACTGAAACTGAAAAAAATAAGTCAACACCAATTGGAGCATTGAATACAAAGAATACATGGACATACAAACCACCTGCTTCAACAAATGTCCCACAAGATTTTAGAGTTGATTTATTCCCTAGGGATTCTGCTGATGAAGTTCCTGAAAACCCAAATCTTTTAATGTCATCTAAAGGAGTTGGAGAACCTCCATTGGTTCTTGCCAATACAGTGTTTTTTGCTATAAAACATGCCATTTTAGCCGCACGTAAAGATAGAGGAGACGATAAATGGTTTGAATTAAAAAACCCTGCTACTGTAGAGCGTGTAAGAGAAGCATGTCAATTCAAATTAAAAGATTTAACGTTTAAATGCGCAAAAACATAAACATAAACACTTGATATAATATATAAATTAAATAACGTGTAATCAAAAACAAACATAAAAATGAAAAAACTATTTTTTACTCTATTCACAATGATTTTAATTTTCTCTTCTTGTGAGAAAAAAACTAAAACTACTATCATAAATGAAACAAATTATGAGGGATACACTGAATTAACTATTTTAGATAACATGAATTTTGGGAGACACGGGTTTCCTGATTTTGGATATATGGTCTCAAAAGAAGAATACTTTCAGAAATACTCGCATGAACCTGTTTTCAAAATAAAAACAGATTTCCCTACGGTTAAACCTAAAAAAATGCCTGAATTTATTACTAAAATAGACTTCAAAAAAGAACCTAAAAAATATATAGAAGCCGTTAGGCAATATGGATTAGAAGGAAATAGAAACAACTGGAATCCCTACTTAAATAAAATTCGTGATTGGTATCACATTCCGTGGTTACACCCTAGTTCTGATGGATATAGTGCAACAGATGGAAATGAAGGTCCTCCTTTTGGTGGTACAGAAGGTTTTCACGGACTTATTAAGGAGGCTCCAGTATCAGCTTTGCAATTATCCCCAAAACAAAACGGAGCTAATTATGGCGTTTATGCAGTTACTTTAATTAATGACATGGCTGGATATGCAATGGGGAGAATGTGGAAAGACCCCAACAACCCTAATTACAAAGTATTGGATAAACGTTACTCAGATGGTGGCTTTCCTGAAGGTACTGTTTTTATAAAACTACTTTTCACAGATGCTCCAAAAATAGGTTTGGGTGATGAGATAGATTACCTTGTAAACCCCATGACCTGGAATGCTTATATCACTAATACATTTATGAATGAGATCCCTAAAGGTAAAACTGAAGCACCTAAACGTAGCGTAAACGAAGTTCACCTTTTACAAATGGATATTTCCGTTCGCGATCCAAGAGCAAACAGAAGTCCCTCAAATCCAGAAGGAACAGGTTGGGTCTTTGGAACTTTTTGTTATAATGGAAAATTAAATAAGAAGGACAAATTCATGAATCTTGTTCCTGTTGGACTTATGTGGGGTAATGATCCTGAAGATAGAACCAATATGACTACAGCATTTCCGTATACTAAAACAACGGTAAACAAGAATCTTAAAGAAACTGTAATTTTCGAAAGCGATGATCTTCCTCCTCAACATTTAGGTTGGAATGGTAGATTGGATGGTCCAGCTGATTTAACAACATCGTCCTGTATCTCTTGTCATAATTCTGCAGGATTCCCACAACATGCAAAACTTATGATGTCTGATGCACCAAAATATAATGGAAGTAAAACACCACCGCCAGGTGGAGGATCTGATGAATGGATGCAATATTACCAAAACATAGAATGTGGTGAATCAATAGATCAAGAAACTCAATATTCTACCGATTTCTCGTTCCAAGTAGCTATATCATTACAGAATTATTTCTTTGCAAGTCCATCAGTAAGAAGAGGACTTTGGGCTTCTGATTATTTAATTGAGCGTGTTAGTTTTGGGCGTGCAGGTTCAACACCCTCTGAATAGACCGCTATTGATTGTAACAAGCAAGACCCGCTGAAAGGCAACAAGATTTTGCTAAATCAATAAATTTATAGAATTGCCGATTCAAGTAAAAAACATACTTCAATCGGCAATTCTGTTTTTATAATTATAAAGTGCAAAAGGGGATGACACATGAATTTTTTAAAATAATAAAATCCTATAAAAAGTCTGTTAAAAACAATGTGAAAACTGTACTTGCTACTATTGTTTATGTAGAAGGTTCTTCTTATCGAAAAGAAGGAACTCAAATACTAATAGATGAAAATCAAAATATTACCAGTGCTTTGAGTGGTGGGTGTATAGAAAAAGAAACGATAAGACAGTCTTTAGATGTATTTAAAACGGGGATTCCAAAAGTATTCATACATGATGGTCGCTACAGAATAGGCTGTAAAGGAAGTACGTATATTTTATTAGAATTATTTAAGCCCAAAACGCATATACTCGAATGTATAGACCAGGTGGTTGCAGAAAGACAATCTTTTTCATTAATATGTACTTTTCTAAAGGAAGAAATTAGTAAATCAAGTTTCGGTACATCCTTCGAGTTTAAAAACCACTCTATTTGTAATAATAATAATAAAGAATCGAGTAATTTGGTGCTCAAACTGAAGATAGCACCTTTGAATAGGTTGTGTATTTTTGGTACAGAATATGATTCAGAAAAACTGAGCCAAATGGCAACTTTTCTAGGTTGGGAAGTTGTTGTTATCGGCACCCAACAATGTAATATCTCTCCTAATGATTTTCCTTTGGCAGCAAATATATTGACAACCAAACCAGAAGAAATTAAACCATCTTTCTTTTGCAATAATACTGCTGTTGTAATAATGAGTCACAATTACTCTAATGATTTGCGATTTTTAGAAAGCATCATTACTTCAGATGTTCGATATATTGGGCTTCTTGGTCCAGTGCATCGAAAAGAACAATTACTTAACGCAATTTTTGAAACAAACCTAGACATCGTCGAAACAGTTTTTGAAAAAATTCATGGCCCAGTTGGCTTAGCTATTGGAAGCGAATCTCCAGAAGAGGTATCATTATCAATAATGGCCGAAATTATCAGTATTTTTAAGTCAAGTATAATTAATCAATAATAGCACTAAAAATAATTTCAAATATCAAGAAGTAATATATAACCCAAACCAATTCATCAGGTTCTATTGTATTAACTTTTTTATATTTGAGATACTTATTTAACCCAAAAATAAAGCAATTACTGGGAGACTTTTTAGGACAACCATTTGAAAATAAATAGAAAAAAATATTATACTAAAAATAAACGCTCGCCAACAGCGTGTAAAAAAAATTACTGCTTTAGTGAAAAAAAAAGGGCTATTGCTTTTTTGCTAGATTGTTTTAATATTCGAAAATTCTCGTAGTCAAAACCGCAACTTTCCTTACACAAAACCGTTGGCAAACATAATGCCCCGTCCTAAAATAAGACTACATAATTTAAAAGAACCCATGCCTACATCTATTTTTTTATATGATCTATTACTTCATAAAACCATTAATACCCCGGTATGTCCTTTAAAAAAACATAGGTTTCATTTTTAGTATCTATTTGGCAGAAGTAATGCGCTAGGCCATTGGTTACCATTAAATAACTAGCGTTGGCGGTAAGGTTATAGCGTGCAATTTGGTTAAAAGTTTCCTGTGTTATTTTTACACTGGGGGCTTTGCATTCTATTAACACCTCTGGTGTGCCTTTTCTGTTATACACCACTATATCGGTTCTTTTAGTTCTAGTATGTAGTTTAAGTTGCTTTTCTACAGCAATTAACGATGCAGGATACTTCTTCTCTTCTAGTAAGAATTTAAGCACATGTTGGCGTACCCATTCTTCTGGCGTAAGTACCACATATTTTTTTCTAATAATATCAAAAATAAGTGTCTTATTTTCGCTAGATTTGAGTTTAAATGCATAGGATGTAAAATTGAGTTCTTGCATGGGTTAAATGTAATAAAAACTAGGCTAATTGTTTTGCAGAACATAGAAATGATCTTCTAAAATAATTTGTCTTTAATGTGTAGCAAGCAAGGCATACTATGAATGAAATAAATGAAATTGTTTCAGATATTAAAAGTGGAGGGGTAAAACCTATCTATTTTTTAATGGGTGAAGAATCTTACTACATTGATAAAATTTCTGATTTTATTCAGGAAAACATTTTACAGGAAGAAGAAAAAGGCTTCAACCAAACAGTCATGTATGGTAGAGATGTATCTATTGAAGATATTATTGGCGCTGCCAAACGTTTTCCTATGATGGCAGAAAAGCAGGTAATTATTGTAAAAGAAGCCCAAGATTTAAGCAGAACCATAGAAAAATTGGTTTCCTATGCCAATAACCCACAACCCTCTACAGTATTAGTACTTAATTATAAATATAAAAAACTAGACAGGCGAAAAGCTTTGTTTAAAGCCATTCATAAAACAGGCTTGGTATATGAGAGCAAACGCTTGTATGAAAACCAAGTATCTGACTGGATACGAAGGGTGCTAGGAGGTAAAAACTACCAAGTAGAACCCAAGGCTGCTCAAATGTTGGTAGAGTTTTTAGGAACCAATTTAAGTAAGATTAACAATGAGTTAGACAAGCTTATTAGCATACTGCCTCCAAAAACCATTATTACGCCCCAGCATATAGAAGATAATATAGGTATCTCTAAAGACTATAATAATTTTGAATTGCGAAAAGCAGTAGGAGAGAAGCAAGTTTTAAAAGCCAATCAGATAATTCAGTATTTTGCACAAAATCCCAAAAGTAATCCATTAGTAATGACTATTTCTTTACTCAATAGTTTTTTTACCCAACTGTTAATATATCACGGATTGCAAAACAAATCTAGAGATTACGTTGCAAAAACCTTAGGAATACGTCCCTTTTTTGTCGTAGATTATATTACTGCTGCTAGAAATTACCCAATGCGTAAAGTGGCACAAATTATTTCTTTGTTACGAGACGCCGATGTAAAAAGCAAAGGAGTAGGTGCCAGCCAATCTCATAGAGATATATTAAAAGAATTACTTTTTAAAATATTACATTAAATTTAACACATTATAAATAGTTCCCTACACATGAATTTTAAGAAAAAAAAAGGAAGATATATTTTAATTCTTCTCCTCCTTACCCTAGTATTTTTTTATGTAAATAAATTAACTAACACTGTTTCATTACAAGAAGATGAGTTTACTATTTCTGATGAAAAAGAAGTTAAAACTCTTCAAACTTCTCTAGATAGTATAGCTATACTTTCATCAATTAATAATGAACAGCTTCAAGATTCTTTAGATGTAATTAATATGAAGCTAAACCAAGCAATATTAGAAACGGAAGAAGACACCGTTAGTTTAAGCAATAAACTTAAAAATGAAGTTTCTAAGAGAACAAGTAAAATTACAGAACCAGAAGTATCAGATAAAAGAACTTCAAAAACTATTTATGGAAAGATTCTTAAAAATAAAAAAAAGAAAGTAATTATAAATAATATCATTAGAAATTCTATATGGAATGTAGATGTAGTAAATATTGAAGATATAGAGGATATGAGTTTATTTACTTTTGATGAGTCTGATAAGATAGACTCTCTTCTTAATGAGAAAATTAAAGACGAATTTAAAAAGAAGAATTATTTTATAACTGATCAAATTATTTTTTCAGATCAAATAACACCTGAAATTGCTATTAACTTACAGCTTAAAAATGTTGATTATTTTGAAGGGAATCTTAAAAAACATACAGATTATATTTGTGTTGCTATTGCTTCTTATGCTTATTCTCAAAATAAATTTAGAAATGATTTTACAGATTGTAATATGACTGTTGCCTATTATATTTATTCGTCTGAAACTGGAGAAAACTTTCTTTCAGAAAAAGAAATATTTACTGGCTCAGCTCAAAATATAAAAACCTCAAAAAAGCTAGCAGTAGCTAATTTTGTTTTATAATATAGCTGTTAAAAAACGTTTTTAAACCAATATTAACAACCTATGAGCTAAGAAATAAATAAAAAACCAACTCATTAGAGTTGGTTTTTAAAAATCTTAAAAAGATGAGTAATTATTCAGTTTTTACAGCTTTATCTGCTATAATCTTATTTTCTCTATTGGCCAGTTCCCAAGCTGTGTGAAAAACCAAACGAGTTCTAGTTTCTAATTGTTCATAATTAATTTTGTCTGGTGTATCTGTTTCTTTATGGTAATCTACGTGGGTTCCATTAAAGTAGAAGATAATAGGTACATTTAACTTTGCAAAATTATAATGATCTGATCTGTAGTAAAATCTGTTAGGATCATTCTCGTCATTGTATTTATAATCTAATTCTAAAGAAGTATATTTTGTATTCATTTGCTCAGAAATTTCATGCAATTCTGTACTTAATTTATCGGAACCAATTAAATAGATATACTTAGGGTTTCCTTTGTGTCTTTTATCTATTCTACCAATCATATCAATATTTAAATTAACAATGGTATTTGCTATAGGAAAAATAGGATTTTCCGTATAATAGCGAGAGCCTAACAAGCCTTTTTCTTCACCAGTTACATGTAAAAATAAAATAGATCTTTTTGGACCATTTCCTTCATCTACAGCCTTTTTAAACGCTTCTGCTATTTCTAAGACAGCTACAGTACCAGAACCATCATCATCTGCTCCATTAAAAACTTCTCCATCTTTGTTCATTCCAACGTGGTCTAGATGTGCAGAAATTACAATAATTTCATCTGGTTTTTCAGAACCTTTAATAAAAGCAAGTACATTTTCAGAATCTTTTATTTCTCCTCGTCTACTTAACTTACTCATGTATGCAGCAGGAACTTCTTGGTAATAGTCATCTCCACCAATAGGTGAAATGATTGCTTGGCTCACATAAAAATTCTTTAAATATTCAACAGCCATTTTCTGACCAGGTTCTCCTGTATTTCGCCCTTCAAATTCATCGGAAGCATATGTAAATAGATGATTTCCTATTTCTTTAGCAGTAATAGAAGCTGCATATTTTACAGAGGTATCTGTTTTGTTTTGTGAAGAAACAGTAGCAGTAAAAGCAAAAAAGCTTGCTGCAAAAAGTATTTTTTTCATAGATCTAAAGATTATTGTTTGCGTTTTAATATTTGGATACTGTTTTAGTAAATTCAAAAGTAAAAATTATGATTTTTTAGTGATAATAAATTGTTCTAAAGTTGCATTAAAGTTAACAATTTCTGAAGAAAATAAGGTATCAAAAGAATTGTTAGCAATTAATGCTTCTTTTTTACCAGCAATTACCTCTTTTTCCGTTAATAAAATAAGTTGATCAGCACCCTTAATGGCTAAATTTACCTCATGGGTTGTCATAATAATAGTCTTGTTGGTTTCTTGCGAAAGCTTTTTTAACAATTGAAAAATTTTAATGGTTTGATGCATGTCTAAATGAGCTGTGGGTTCGTCTAGCATAATAATCTGAGTATCTTGTGCCAAGGCCCTTGCAATTAATACCCGTTGTAATTGTCCGTCACTTAATTCATAAAAATATCTGTGAGCTAATGCTGCTGTTTCTGTTTGCTCTAAAGCCCATCTAATCTTTTCAAGATCTTTTTTCTCTAGCTTTCCCACCCAGTTGGTGAAGGGCTGTCTTCCAAGAGCCACCAGATCAAAAACAGTGAGCTGACTGTCTGGTAATTGTTCTGTGAGCACCAAACTAATAATGGTAGATAATTCTTTGTAATTATAGGATTTAATGTTTTTTCCATTAATAATAACGTCTCCAGAAATAGCCTCTTGCACCCCGGTAAGCGTTCTTAATAGGGTAGATTTACCAATACCATTTTTTCCTAAAATACCAACAAATTCTCCTTTGGCTAATTGAATAGAAACATTTTGTTGAATAAGGTTCACAGAATTTTTTTGTTGATACCCAACATGTAAATTTTTAGTTTCAATACTATTTTTGGCGGCATCACTCATAAATATATTTTCTTTTTTCTTACAAGTAGCCAAATAACTACAGGAGCCCCAAATAATGAGGTTATAGCATTTATAGGCAGTGTAAATTCACTAGTTGGTAATTGAGCAATAACATCACAAAACAGCAAGGTAATACCACCTAAAACAGCCACAGCAGGAAGCAATATTTTATGATCAGATGTTTTAAAAACCAATTTAGTAATGTGAGGAACCGCCAAACCAATAAAAGCAATTGGCCCAGCAAAGGCTGTAATTACCCCCGTTAATAAACTAGTTATAAGTAAAATAATATTTCTACTTCTTTTAATATTAATTCCCAAGCTTTTAGAGTAGTTTTCACCTAAAAGAAAAGTATTTAATGGTTTTATGATAAACAGTAAGTTTAGCACGGCTATAAGGTATATGATAAAAAAAACTAATATTTCGGTCCAAGATAGATTTCCTAAATTTCCAAAACCCCAGAATATAAATTGCTGAATTTTCTCTGCATCACTAAAAAAAGTTAGTACACTAATAATAGCTGAAGTAACCGTACCAAACATAAGACCAATAATTAAAATACTCATGGTGTTTCTCACCTTGGTAGCTGTTACTAATACAGCCAGCAATACCAGGGCTGCACCTATACTTGAGGCTATGGCTAAACCCCAACTAGAAAAAGCAATCGTTGCTAAAACCCCACCAAAGATGCCAGAACCTAAAATTAAGAGAGCCACTCCCAAGCTAGCGCCAGAAGAGATACCTAATACAAAAGGCCCTGCTAAGGGGTTTCTAAATAAAGTTTGCATTAATAAACCAGCAATGGCCAATCCAGAACCTACTAAAATTGCTGTAATTGCTTTAGGAAGTCTAAAATGAAGAATAATAAGATCCCAGCTAGATTTACTGCTATTGTTTCCTGATAAAATATCTAATATCTCATGAAAAGGAATAGAAACAGACCCAAAACTAATATTGATAAGTACTAATAAAATCAACACAAAAGAAAGTGCACTAAATTGTTTTGTGTATGATTTTTGTTTCATAGTAGATAGAAAACTATAGTTTACATATTTTTAGTTAGCCCAGTAGTCCACAACAACAGCATCCTCTAAATGAGGTTTTAAAATAGCTACAAATTCTTGATGTGCAGGATGCGGCAGGTATTCATCTCTGTCTTTCTCAGAGTCAAAAGTAACAAAAAAACAATGGGTGAGTCCTTTGTCTAAACCTTCAGGACTATTATTTAAGCCCCATTCAAAACTTTTAATAGTTTTAATTGTAGCAGGCAATCCTATAAAAGCATCTTCTATTTTTTTAATAGCTGCGGGTGGCGCTTCTTTTTTAAATTTAAACAAGACCACATGACGCAATTGTTTTGTATTCATATTGGTCTCTGCTGTTTTTTTATCACAACTATGTAAACATAACAGGCTAATTAAAAGTAGGGTAATTTTTTTCATTAGGTTTTTTTTAAATTTAATAAGAAATCAACTAATTTCTGAATGGCTATTCCTCTGTGAGAAATCTTATTTTTTTCTTCAGAATTCATCTCTGCAAATGATACAGAGGATTCTGTAGGTTTAAAAATGGGATCATAACCAAAACCTCCAGTTCCTGTTTTTTCTGTTAAAATTTCTCCTTCACAAATTCCTTCAAAAAGGTACTGCTTATGGTCTAAATTTAACGCAACAGCTGTTCTAAATTGTGCTTTTCTTGTTGCTTTTCCTTGTAGTTCTTTAAGAAGCTTTTGCATGTTCTTTTCAGAATTACCATGTTCTCCACCATATCTAGCAGAATACACCCCAGGTTTTCCATCCAAAGCGTCTACTTCTAAACCGGTATCATCTGCAAAACAATTATATCCATAGTTGTTAGTAATATGAGCTGCTTTTAGTCTGGCATTGCCTTCTAAGGTAGCTTCGGTTTCTTCTACATCTTCAAAACAACCAATATCTTTTAAAGACAAAACTTCTATAGTATTGGATAACATTTCTTGTACTTCTTTTAGCTTGTGAAGATTGTTTGTGGCAAAGACTAATTTCATTATTTCTGATTAGAATTCAGTATTATTTGGTAAAAGTAAGGAAATAAACTTGGTTGTTTTATGGAATAAAAAGTAAAAAAAAATGAAAAAAACAACTATTTTGCATTTGATAATTATAAATAGCAATCCCTTGTTAATATTGACTTGTCGTTTAAATGTCGGGTAAATGTAAGTCATAATAATTTGAGTAAAACACAAACACACGTAACATTGTATGGAATTTAAAAATGTATTTACGATGAAACAACCAGATTTAGGTAAAAAGATCTTAGAGTTAAGAAAACAAAAAGGCTTAACTCAAGAAGAATTGGTAGAAATATGTAATATCAATGTAAGAACCATACAGCGAATTGAAGCAGGAGATGTAACACCCAGAAGTTTTACGGTGAAAACGATCTTAGAGGCTTTAGAGATAGATGCAGGAACTTTCTTTGAAGAAAGTATTCATGAAGAAAATAAAATTCAACTTTCAGCTTCTGATAAAAGTGTACTAAGAGTAAGTTGGATTTCAGGAATCTTTGTTTCAATTACTTCCGTAATTGGAATGATTATAGAATTTATATTAATTTCTGATGGAGATTTTTATAACAATGGATTGTTTTTGAGATTAGGATGGGGAATTCCATTTCTAATTTCTTTGTTTTTCTTTTTAAACGGATATAAGAAGCTTGGAAATATTTTAAATAATAAAACAATTGTCTCAGCTTCTTATGTATATTTTATTATTGAGCTTTTAATAGTACTGATAATGATTTCTTTTTCTGTTTTTAACCTTAGTGATTATACAACAGAATTTATATCAAATGTTATAATTTTAATTTTGTTGGGTACCGCTGAGTTAATTCTTGGAATTGGGGTAATGAAACTAAAAGATTATTTAGGTTCTTTTGCGCAAATTATTGGGATTTTAAAGATTGTAAATGGAGCTATGTTTATTAGTATTATTTTTTCTCTTTTATCCTCTTTTTTATTGGTACCAGTATTGATTATGGAGATTATTCTTATCTATAATGCAACTCAAAAAATAGGAGAATAGCTACTCGTGATGGTAAGGTTCATTTTTTAGAATGGTAAAACCTCTGTACAATTGTTCAACAATAAACAAGCGAATCATTTGATGGGAAAAAGTCATTTTAGACAATGATATTTTTCCCATTGCTTTTTTATAAACAGTTTCAGAAAACCCATAAGGTCCACCTATAACCAACACCAATTGCTTGATGCCAGAATTCATTTTTTTTTGTAAAAAATTAGCAAAATCTAAAGATCTAAATTCTTTTCCTTTTTCATCTAATAAAATTAATTGATCTGTATTCTGAAGTTTAGAAAGAATAAGTTCGCCCTCTTTTTCTTTCTGTTGCAACTGACTTAAATTCTTTACATTTTTAATATCTGCAAGCACCTCTAACTGAAAACCAATATAATGTTGCAACCGTTTCTGATAGTTTTCTATCAGTTGCACCAGATTTTTATCATCTGTTTTACCAATAACAAGCAGTTTTATTTTCATTTTTCAAAATTACAATTATTGTCATCATTTTTCTCATTTAATCGTATTTTTGCTAGTAAGAACAAAAAAATATGATTTCTCCAGAACAATTTGAAAACGAATTAAACCTTATTATTAAAAATGGGTTTAGAGAAGACGTTGGTCATGGAGATCATACTTCTTTGTCTTGTATTCCATCAAATACTCAAGGAAAAGCAAAGTTATTAGTAAAAGATACTGGCATTATTGCAGGGGTAGCCTTTGCTAAAAAAGTATTTGAATATCTTGATTCAGACTTACACCTAGAAACTTTTATTAATGATGGTGCTAAAGTACACCATGGAGACGTAGTTTTTCATGTTTCCGGAAAATCTCAATCCATCCTTCAAGCAGAACGTTTTGTATTAAATGCCATGCAGCGCATGAGCGCTATTGCAACTAAAACAGCTTTTTTTGTTGATCTATTAAAAGGAACCAATACCAAAATTTTAGATACTAGAAAAACCACTCCTGGAATTAGAGCTCTAGAAAAGTGGGCCGTAAAGATTGGAGGAGGGGTAAACCACCGGTTTGCATTGTATGATATGATTATGATTAAAGACAATCATATAGATTTTGCAGGTGGCATTTCTGAGGCCATCACAAAAACAAAGGCTTATTTAGAAGAGAAAAACTTAGAGATTAAAATTATTGTGGAAGCGAGAAGTATAGATGAGATTGAAGAAATTTTAACTAACGAAGGTGTCTACAGAATTTTAATTGATAACTTCTCGTTTGAAGATACTAAGGCAGCTGTTCGTTTAATCAATGGCAAATGTTTGACAGAATCATCTGGGGGTATTAATGAAAAAACCATTAGAAAATATGCTGAATGTGGCGTCGATTTTATTTCTTCAGGAGCCTTAACTCACTCGGTGTACAATATGGATTTAAGCTTAAAAGCTTTTTAGAAAATGAGTAAAGAAATAGAAGACAATCTCATAAAAATTTAATAGTGTCTTATCATTACTTTTTAAACTTTTGATTTATTAATAGTCTTAGAATTTTGATTTTCAAATTTTTAAGAAATAATTATTACTACAATATCATTATTTAATGAGGAAAAGAATGAAAACGAAAGCTTTTTTACTGAAACATTTTCGTAATTTAGTGATTTAATATTTATAAATTTTTATAATCCCAAAAAGCTATGAAAAAATTATTTCCTCTTCTACTATTATTTCTTTGTCTTTCACTTCAGAATCATGCACAAGAAAATGCCTCCTCAGTATCTCAAGGAAGGTTTGTAGGGAAGACAATTTCTTTAAAAGACTTTGCAAGTTTAGAGGAGCGACAATACAGAATCAATGAAATAAAGATTATTCCCAATAATATAAGAGCTAATGAAAAACTTGATCTTACCGGATTACCGCTTGATGGTAATGATCCTATGAGACAGGCTAAAAAAGGGAAAGATACCCCATCATACATGCTAGAGCAAAATTTTGATGGAATTTCAATTAATGAATCAGGTGGAGCAACCCCACCAGATCCTAGTGGAGCTGTTGGCCCAAACCATTATATCAATGCTGTAAACTCAGTATTGAAGATATTTGATAAATCAGGTAATTTATTGGTTGGCCCAACCGCTTTAGGATCTTTCCTAGGAAACGGAACCAACGGAGGAGACCCAATTATTATGTATGATCATCTAGCCGATCGCTTTTTTGTTAGTCAGTTTGGATCAGCAAACAATTCCTTAGTTCTTGGGGTGTCTGAAACTTCAGACCCAACAGGAGCTTATTTTGTGTATGAATTTGTATTTGATAACTTTCCAGATTATCCCCATTATTCAGTTTGGCATGATGGATATTATCTTACGGCTAACAAATCTGGAGAAGTTGTTTATGTGTTGGAAAGAGATGTTATTTTAAATGGTGGGGAAGACCCTCAAATTGTTGGGTTTTCTCCTCCAGGTCTTGTCTTTAATCCTGGAACAGTAAAAAGTCTTGCTACATCTAATATGCTAGGTTCGGACTATCCTGAAAATTCACCAGGTTATATAACATACCTTCAAGACGACGGTTGGGACGAATCAGTTACATTTGATCATTTAAAAATATGGGAAGTAAACATAGATTGGGTTTCGGCAACAAACTCAACAATATCAGATCCTATAGAAGTTCCATTAAATGCATTTGATTCTGTATTTGCTCCTTTTGGTTCTGGAGACCTAGTGCAACCAGAAACGGGTCAGAAGATAGATATGATTGGTGGTATTATTTCTTACGCAGCTAATTACAGAATGTTTGAAAATCACAACTCTTGGGTAATCACATTTAATGTAGATGTAGATGGTAATGACACTGCAGGAATTCGCTGGGTTGAATTAAGAAATAATACGACAGATGCATGGACTGTATATCAAGAGGGTACTTACGCTCCTGATGATGGAAATAGTAGATTTATGGGTTCTTCCGCTATCGATATTCAAGGAAATATTGGTCTTGGTTTTAATATAGGTAGTCCTACATTACCAGTTGGAATCTCTTATACTGGAAGATATGAAAGTGATCCTCTAGGAGAAATGACTCAAACAGAAATGGTAATAGTAGATGGTGTTGGAGTTCAAACATATTCCAATAGATTTGGAGATTATTCTCACCTAACCATGGACCCTGATGGATTTACTTTTTGGCATACAGCAGAATATTTTAAACTAACCAACGAATGGCAATCACGTATTGGGTCTTTTAGGTTGTCAGCAGGATTTGAAAATGACCTATCTGTAGCAGATATTATAAATTTAGAAAATGATATTTTTACCAATTCAGAACCCATTGAAGTAAAGATTAGGAATTTAGGTACAGAAAATCAATCAGACTTCCCAATTGAACTTTATTTAGACGGAGATTTAATAGCAACAGAAACTTTTTCTGAAACAATTAATGTTGGTGAAGTAGCAGAATATAGATTTGACCAAACACTCGATCTATCTACTCAAGGACAGACCTACAACATAAGAGTTAAGGTTATTTTAGATACAGACCAATATTCTATTAATGATGAAAAGAATCAGGAGGTTCGTCACTTATTTAATAATGATATAGGAATAGTGAGTTTTGATTCACCAGAGAGTGGCTTCGGTCTATCAGACGAAGAGGTTTCTGTAACCATCAAAAATTATGGAGCAGATACTCAAAGTTTCTTTGAAATACAATATGCGATAGACGGTGGAGTACCAGTTTTAGAAACAGTTTCAGACATATTGAATCCAAACGAAACCCTTGTATACAATTTTTCTCAGACTGCAGATCTTTCGTCATTGGTGGTATATTCTATTGAGGCATCGGTTAACCCTGATGGAGACCAGTTTAACAGTAATAATACGATCACAACTGAGGTTGAAAACAAAATATGTGCACCTACGATGAACTGTTCTTTAGGAGACGGAATTCAACTTTTTTCAATTGCAGATATTAATAATGTATCAGGATGTGAGGGATATGGAGATTTTACAAATCTAATTGCCAATCTAGTTCCTGGAAATACATACCCATTAACAATTACTACTGGTTACGGAAATCAAAATGTAATGGTATGGATAGACTTTAACAATGACAACGATTTTACAGCTGACGAAAAAATAGTTAATAATTTTGTAATTGCACCAGGTGAAACAGGAGGTTCATATACAGAGACAATAAATGTCACTATACCAGCATCTTCTAACCTAGGTAGTTTTACAATGAGAGCTAAAACCAACTGGGATGATCCAGTACCTGAAGATGCGTGTGTTCCTTCCAACTATGGAGAGACAGAAGATTATACAGTTAATACAGAGACGATACTGAATACCTCAGACTTTTCACCTTTAAATAATTCCAAGCTTACTATTTTAGACAAAGGAGATAAGCAATATGAGGCTGTTCTTAACACAGCTTATGATGGTCCTGCATATATTGCGATTTACAATTTAAAAGGTCAGCAATTAAAATTCAAAAAAATTGTAAAATCGTCTGTAGATTCTTATGTGGTTAGATTAGATATGTCTCAAGTTTCTACCGGAATGTATATTATACGTATTGGGGGTAAAATAGGTGGTAGTTATTTCACAGAAAAATTTATTGTAAAATAAATATGCATATGTACTTTGCTTAGTCATATCATAAATTAATAATGCAATTATTAGATAAACATAAAAACACTATTGAGTAAAGAAATAGAAGACAAACTAATAAAAATACCAGTACTTACTGTATTGGTTAGACTGGGTAAGAAAATAAAAATTCCAGGTTTAAAAGGAATGTCTCTTTACGATGTTTTAGAAATGTACATTATTGGTATTGTAGAAGGAGCACTAACCACCAGAGCTGGTGGAATTGCTTACAGCTTTTTTATGGCTATTTTTCCTTTTATGCTATTTGTATTAACATTAATTCCATACATTCCTATAGATGGTTTTCAGGAAGGATTAATGACCTTAATATCAGAAATTTTACCACCCAAAACTTTTGATGCTGTAGACACCGTTTTATTAGATATTATAGGAAACAAACAAGCCGGGCTATTATCTTTTGGTTTTTTAGTGTCTATTTTTTTAATGACAAACGGTGTTAATGCCATCTTTGGTGGCTTTGAATATTCATATCATGTAAAAGAGATTCGAAATGTTTTTAGAGCCTACTTCTTATCTATGTTTGTTTCTTTATTAATGGCTTTGTTCTTAGTAATTACAGTTGCTTTAACAGGTTTTTACCAGTTATTATTAGATGCATTTAACAATAAAGGTTGGATAGATGATGAAATTTTATGGCTGCAATTTGGAAGAGGACTATTATTTTTAGTGATGATTTTTACCATTGTTTCTATCTTATATAAATACGGAACAAAAAGTGGAAAATATTCTAGATTTTTTTCTCCAGGAACCATATTTACCACCATTTTATCAATTCTTACTTTTTACCTTTTTGGGTATTACGTTAACGAGTTTGCACAATACAACGAATTGTATGGCTCTATAGGAACACTTTTAATTTTAATGTTATTTATTTGGTTAAATGCGATCATACTTTTGTTGGGCTTTGAATTAAATGCGAGTATTTATTCGCTACAAAGAAAAAATAAAACAAATAGTACAGAATAGTACTTCCCAAGATTTTTCGGATATTTGCACTTGAAGCTACATGTACTATGATTAGCTGTTAATAGTTAACTGAATATTGTTTTTATGAAACCAAGCATTCCAAAAGGAACCAGAGATTTTTCATCTACAGAAGTAGCCAATCGTACGTATATTATAAATACGATGAAAACCGCTTTTGAAACCTTTGGTTTTCAACCCATTGAAACTCCTAGTTTTGAGAATTCATCTACCCTAATGGGTAAATATGGAGAGGAAGGAGATCGCTTAATTTTTAAAATTTTAAACTCAGGAGATTATTTAAAAAAAGCAGCTAGCAATCTTTTAGAACAAAAAGATAGTCTTAAATTAACTTCACAAATCTCTGAGAAAGCATTGCGTTATGATTTAACAGTGCCTTTTGCGAGGTATGTAGTACAACACCAAAATGAAATTACGTTTCCTTTTAAACGATATCAAATACAACCAGTCTGGAGAGCAGATCGTCCTCAGAAAGGGCGTTTCCGTGAGTTTTTTCAATGCGATGCAGATGTTGTTGGAAGTAAGTCTTTATTACAAGAAGTAGATTTTATTCAATTATATGATACCGTTTTTACCAGTTTAAAACTAACAAGTACTATTATAAAAATAAACAACAGAAAAATTTTGACTGGAATAGCTGAGGTTATTGGAGCAAGAGATAAGTTGATTGATTTTACTGTAGCTTTAGACAAGTTAGATAAAATTGGAGCCACTGGCGTTCAAGAAGAAATGTTAGACAAAGGAATTTCTCCAGAAGCTATAGAAAAGGTTACCCCTCTTTTTAATTTATCAGGATCAAATACAGACCAGTTGGCTATTTTAGAAACCTTATTGTCTTCATCTGAAGAAGGAACAAAAGGAGTTGAGGAGCTACGTTTTGTAACCAATACTATTCATGAATTAGGATTGCAATCTGCTTCTTTAGAAATAGATGTAACCTTGGCTAGAGGTTTAAACTATTACACGGGTGCAATTTTTGAAGTTTCAGCACCAAAAGGAGTGGAGATGGGTTCTATAGGTGGTGGCGGAAGATATGACGATTTAACGGGTATTTTTGGTCTAAAAGATGTGAGTGGGGTAGGAATATCATTTGGTCTAGATAGAATCTATTTGGTATTGGAAGAACTAGGGTTGTTTACTTCTGTAGCACTACCAAAACCTAAACTGTTATTTTTAAATTTTACTAAAGAAGATGCCTTAATTCAATTAAAAGCAGTGAAAGCTTTGAGAAATGTAGGAATTAAAACTGAGATATATCCAGATACAGCTATAACTAACAAACAGCAAAAGAAACAGTGGAAATATGTTTCTACTCGTCAAATTTCATTTGTGATTTCTGAAATACAGAATAATACATTTAAGTTAAAAGACATGTCCAATGGTTCTCAGATGGTTTGTACTTTAGATGAATTGATTAATAAAATGCAATAATCATATTACTTTATGTCGTAAATTTGCGAATTAAAATAAATGCGTGATGATAGAATTAAATATTAAAAATAAAGAAGATCGAATCGAGGAGATCGGTGACAATCACATCATGACTTCTGCTAAAACTCCATTACGTGAGGATGCATTCATTATTTCCGATGAAGAAAAAATGGATAGAATTCAAGAAAGCGTTAAAGATATTTTAATCACTCTAGGAATGGATTTATCAGATGACAGTTTACGAGGTACTCCTAAAAGAGTAGCTAAAGCTTTCGTAAAGGAGTTATTTATGGGGTTAAATCCAAAGAACCAACCAAAGGCATCAACTTTTGATAATAATTATAATTATGAAGAGATGTTGGTCGAAAAAAATATAATTGTTTATTCTACTTGTGAACACCATTTACTTCCTATAGTTGGACGTGCTCATGTAGCTTATATTTCAAATGGTAAAGTAATTGGGCTCTCTAAGATGAATCGAATTGTTGATTATTTCGCCAAAAGACCACAAGTTCAGGAAAGACTTACCATGCAAATAGTACAGTTTATGCAAGAATCATTAGGAACTAAAGATGTAGCATGTGTAATCGATGCCAAACATTTATGTGTTAACTCTAGAGGAATAAAAGATATAGAAAGTAGTACAATCACTGCTGAGTTTGGTGGAAAATTTAAAGAAAAGGAAACCAAACAAGAGTTTTTAGATTATCTAAAGATTAATACTGATTTTCAGGGAGTTTAAATTTAACTCAATCAAATAAAAAAAGTCACTTTTAAAGTGACTTTTTTTATTTTAACATATATGTGTTAGCTTTTCACTAGTACCCATTCACCTCTTTCTATCAAAGGAATTGCTTGTTTAAACTTAACAATTTTTTCTTGACCACTCATTATATTTTTAATGGTAACACGCTCATTTCTTCCAATTTTAGGTTGCTCTCTTACAATAGTTTCTACGGGTTCTGTTGGTTCTTGACGAGAATTACTAATGGCTTGTTCTGTAGTATTTTGAACATCAGCTTTACTTAAATTTAATTTCTGTTTTGTTTTCTTTCGTTCTTCAGAAATTTGATCATTTGCTTGGTTTGGCAATTCTCCTTTAAACAAGAAAGATAATACTTCACGATTTATTTTATCAATAGTTACTTTAAACAATTCAAAAGCTTCAAACTTGTAAATTAATAAAGGGTCTTTTTGCTCGTAGGATGCATTCTGAACAGATTGCTTTAAATCATCCATCTGACGAAGATGATCTTTCCAGTTTTCATCAATAATAGCTAGGGAAATATTTTTCTCAAAATCTGTAGCCAATGATTTTCCTTTTGTATCGTATGCTTCCCTTAAGTTGGTAACAACTTGTAGCGTTTTTATACCATCTGAAAACGGAACAACAATACGTTCGTATCTGTCTCCTTCGTTTTCGTATACATTTTTAATTACAGGATAGGTTAACAAAGCGTTTCTTTCAACTTTATCTTTGTAATGCTGCGTAATAATATCGTATAACTTATTTGCTAACTCTTGTTCCGTTAAGGTATTAAATTCATCTTCACTGAAAGGAGAAGTCATAGAGGTAAACCTAATTAACTCAAAATCAAAATTCTGAAAATCTTTAGCCGCTTTGTTTATATTTACAATTGCTTCACAGGTTTCAAAAATCATGTTTGCGATATCTATCTGTAGACGGTTTCCGTCTAAAGCATGTCTTCTTCGTTGGTATACAAACTCACGTTGTGCGTTCATAATATCATCATATTCTAACAAGCGTTTTCTAATACCAAAGTTGTTTTCTTCTACCTTTTTTTGCGCTCTTTCAATAGACTTCGAAATCATAGAATGCTGAATTACTTCACCTTCTTTTAATCCCATTCTGTCCATCATTTTAGCAATTCTTTCAGAACCAAATAAACGCATTAGGTTATCGTCTAGAGCAACATAAAATTGAGAAGACCCAACGTCTCCTTGTCTACCAGCTCTACCACGTAATTGTCTATCTACTCTTCTAGAATCGTGTCTTTCTGTACCAATAATTGCCAAACCACCAGATGCTTTTACTTCATCGGAAAGTTTTATATCTGTTCCACGTCCTGCCATATTGGTGGCAATAGTTACAATACCCGGATTACCAGCTTCTGCAACAACATCTGCTTCGCGTTTGTGTAATTTTGCATTGAGAATATTATGCTTAATCTTTCGCATTTGTAACATTCTACCTAACAATTCAGAAATTTCAACAGAGGTTGTACCAACTAAAACGGGTCTTCCTTGAGCCACTAGCTGAACAACATCTTCAATTACAGCATTGTACTTTTCTCGAGTAGTTTTGTAAATAAAATCTTGTTTATCGTCTCTTAAAAGAGGTCTGTTGGTAGGAATTTCTACCACATCTAACTTATAAATTTCCCAAAGTTCTCCTGCTTCAGTAATTGCAGTACCAGTCATACCTGATAATTTACGATACATTCTAAAGTAGTTTTGTAAGGTAACTGTTGCAAAAGTTTGAGTAGCATCTTCAATTTTTACATTTTCTTTTGCTTCAATAGCCTGATGTAGCCCGTCTGAATAACGACGACCGTCCATAATTCGACCCGTCTGCTCGTCTACAATCATTACTTTATTTTCTACCACAACATATTCTACATCCTTCTCAAATAAACTATAGGCTTTTAGCAATTGATTCATAGTATGAATACGTTCACTTTTAATACTAAAGTCTTTGTATAGTTTTTCTTTTAATGCTGCTTTTTCTTCTGAAGTTTTTTCGGTAGTATCTATAGTCCCAATTTCTACGCCTAAATCTGGTAATACAAAGAAATCTTCATCACTAGTATTGGTAGATAAAGCTGCAATACCTTTATCAGATAAATCAATAGAATTATTTTTTTCTTCAATTACATACCACAATTCTGCATCTACTTCTGGCATCAGTTTATTATTATCTGCCATGTAGGTGTTTTCTGTCTTTTGTAATAGTTGTTTTATACCTTCTTGAGAGAGAAACTTAATAAGTGCTTTGTTTTTTGGAATTCCTCTAAATACCCTTAATAGTAGAAAACTACCATCTTTGGTATTTCCTTCTGAGATTAATTTTTTAGCTTCTGCCAATACTCCAACTAAATATTTATTCTGTTGAGTAACTAATTCACTCACCAAAGGTTTTAGTTCGTTAAACTCATGTCTATCTCCTTGAGGAACTGGCCCAGATATGATTAATGGAGTTCTAGCGTCATCTATGAGTACAGAATCTACTTCATCAATAATTGCATAGTTAGGAGCTCTTTGTACGAGATCTTCTTTAGAACTAGCCATATTATCACGTAAATAGTCAAAACCAAATTCATTATTGGTTCCGTAGGTGATATCTGCATTATAAGCTTTTCTTCTTTCTTCTGAGTTTGGTTGATGAAAATCTATACAATCTGTACTTAGTCCGTGAAATTCAAACATTGGAGCCATCCAGGCTCTATCTCTTTTTGCTAAATAGTCATTTACAGTTACTAGGTGAACTCCTTTTCCAGTCAAAGCATTCAAATAAACAGGTAGGGTAGAAACCAGTGTTTTTCCTTCACCTGTCATCATCTCTGCAATTTTACCTTGATGCAGAACAGAACCCCCAATTAATTGAACATCATAGTGAATCATATCCCAAGTAACTGGTTTTCCTGCAGCATCCCAAGAATGTTGCCAGAAAGCTTTGTCACCCTCTAAAACAACATGTTCTCTTGTGGCAGATAGCTCTCTGTCAAAGGGAGTTGCAGTAACTTCAATTTCTTCATTATTTACAAAACGTTTTGCTGTTTCTTTTACTACAGCAAAAGCTTCTGGCATAATTTCATTTAAAACTTCTTCTGAAGCTTCATAAGCTTCGTTTTTTAAATTATCTATTTCAGAAAAGATAGTTTCTTGCCTATCTATCTCAGCTTCTTTAGATTCTTGTTCTAAAGCTATTATTTGATCACTAAAAGTGTTGGTTCTTTCTGCTATTCTTTGTTTGAATTCAGCTGTTTTAGCCCTCAATTCATCATTTGTTAATTCTGATAATGAAGAATTAAAAGCAGTTACTTTCTTTACAATTGGTTGAAGTATTTTTAGATCTTTTTGTTGTTTATCACCAACAAATATTTTAATTACTGAATTTAAGATACTCATTCTTTACGCTATGTTTTATTTTCTTTTATTTATAAAGATAAAAGACTTTAAAAGTAAACAAAAAAAAAGCCTCATTAGAGACTTTTTTTATTTGTTTGGTTTTGTTTTTTAATACTCGTCTTCATTCCAAAGATAATCTTCTTCGGTTGGATAGTCTGGCCAAATTTCAATAATAGAATCATAAGAGTCACCTTCATCTTCAATCTCTTGTAAATTCTCTGCTACTTCTAGAGGAGCTCCTGTTCTAATAGCATAATCTATTAACTCATCTTTTGTTGCCGGCCACGGTGCATCTGCTAAATAAGATGCTAGTTCTAAAGTCCAATACATTTCTATAGGATTTAATTTTCTGCAAAAGTAATTTTTTTACTTAAAAAATCAAGTTTTTTTTGAAATATATATCAATAAAAAAAGAACTTGGTTATAATTTCTCAGGAATCCACTTAACTTCCTGAGCTCTTAACTCTTTTGACAACTTCCGTGCCAGCACAAAAAGATAGTCAGAAAGTCTGTTAAGATAGGTTAATATGTCTAAATTTATAGTTTCTTGTTCATGTAATGAAACAGATAAACGCTCTGCTCTTCTACAAACACATCTGGCAATATGACAAAATGACACCGTTGTGTGTCCACCAGGAAGTATAAAGTGTGTCATTGGAGGGAGCTTAGAATTCATTTCATCTATATTGTTTTCTAAATATATTACACATCTGGCAATATGACAAAATGACACCGTTGTGTGTCCACCAGGAAGTATAAAGTGTGTCATTGGAGGGAGCTTAGAATTCATTTCATCTATATTGTTTTCTAAATATATTACAGATGTGGCTGTTATTTTTGGAATATTTAAGCGTTCTTTTCCGTTTTTAAGAGTTTCCTTATTTATTGGTGTTGCTAGCATTGAACCGATCGTAAATAAGTCGTGCTGAATTTTTATAAGAACATTTTTTGTAAACTCATCAATCGCTTGATCTTTGATCAGACCAATATAAGAGTTTAGTTCATCTACCGTTCCATAAGATTCTATTCTTAGGTGATCTTTTGAAACTCTTGTGCCTCCAAACAATGAAGTTGTTCCTTTATCACCAGTTTTTGTATAAATCTTCATAGCGTAAATTTAAGATTAAAAAATATAAAGTCATATAATGAAGGTAAAAACATTTTAAACCTTAAAACAACTTCATTAACAATCGTATCATCATAAGAGAAAAAATCAGAAACCCAGGAATAGATAATGATTCTGAAAGAAACCATTTTTTATATTTAATTTTGGGTTTTTTAGTTTTGCTTTTTTTAAAATTCTGCTAATTAAAATAAGATAAATAACACAATATAATACTATTAATAGATCAAAGGAGAACATAGTTTTTTTTAAAAATTTGATGTTTATTTAGCCTGTTCGTTACAGTCGAATTGTAAAATGTTCTTTTTGTTGCTCTTTTCTAAAGAATACAAAACCCCATTGATAAGTGTCTATAGTAACTGTTACTTGAGGATGATTTTTAATATCTTGCCATGCTAGTTCCATTTCTTTATTCCAATGAATATCATCAAATAAGAAAACAGAATTGTTATTTATTGATGATAAACTAGATTCAAAATATTCTAGAGTAGCTTTTCTGGTATGATTTCCATCAAAATAAATAAAATCATAGATAGTATTTTTAAAGATTTTAGGTAAAGTAGTATCAAAACTTCCAGTTAGTAATGTCACATGATTGAAATGATATTTTTCAAACATATTCTTGGCTATACTTGCAGTCTCTTTACACCCTTCTAGTGTTGTTATTTTTGATTTTTTATTTGAAGAAGCTAATGCCGCTGTACTTAAGCCAAGTGAGGTGCCAATTTCTAAGATACTCTCTGGCTTAAAATATTGTATTAAATTAATTAACAACTCAGCTCTTTTATTTGAAATCCCTGCATGCTTGGCAATCTTTGAAACCTTTCTGTTATTAGATGAAAAGACTCTTGAGCCAGCACCAAAATCGGTAACTTCAAGTATTGAAGTATTTAACGAAAGTTCTTTTTTATAGTTTAGGAAGATATTTAAATTAGCTGTAGATACTTTTTTATGAAAGCATTTTGTAATTAAATTAAATACAAAAGGAGAATGAACACCATGTTTGTTTCTCGATTTAAAAAGGAAACTTAAAAAAGATGTAATTTTATAGAACAATTTTTTTGATTTAAAAAACGAAAATAATAGAATATTTATAAGATTCCACTTATTAAATTTATATTTGTAATTATTATACCCTAACCTTATGAGAAAAATACTCCTTTTTCTAGTTTTTATACTTTTATTTTTGTCTTGTGTTCCCACCAAAGACCTTATATATCTTAGTGGTACTCCAATAGAAAACAAAGAAATTCATAAATTAAATACAAATCCCTATAAACTTCAAGTAGGTGATAATATTTCTATAGATGTAACTTCTGATAATGCTAACTTAGTTGCTGTTTTTCTCAAATCTAGCAACTCGCTCTCAGAAAACACTTCAACACCAATAATATATAGTATAGATGTAAACGGAACTATTAGAATGCCTATACTGGGCGAATTAAATGTTTTAGGATACACTACCAAAGAAGTTAGAGTAAAGATTGAAGAAAAATTTGCTAATTATTTTATGAAAGAAGATAGTTACTTTGTATCTGTTAAATTAGATGGAATCAAGTACACTATTATGGGAGAGATTAATTCACCTGGGCCAAAAGTTGTCTATCAAAATCAACTTAGTATACTAGATGCTATAACATTTTCTGGAGATATTCCAATTAGTGGTGATAAAAAAAATGTAGAGGTGATAAGAATTTCTCCTAATGGAAATAAAAAAGTAACAATAGATTTAACGACTATAGATGCATTAAATTCTGAGATTTTTTTCATTCAAAATAATGACTATATAAATATCAAAGCTTTACGTCAAAAATCTTTTACTGAAGGATTGAAACCTATAACGGGTATAGTTTCTTTAATATCATTATTGACTACTACTGTATTAATTTTAAGAGGGTTATAGCTATATGAATACAAATCTTAAACAAAATTCTAGTAATGGGGATCAGCAAAACTCTTTAGACCCCAAATATTATTTTTTTAAAATACTTGGCTATTGGAAATTATTTTTTGTAACTATTTTACTTTCGTTAATAGTTGCCAGATTTATAAATGGATACAGAACGAAGCTATATAGTTTAAAAACCATGATTTCTGTTAAAGAAGAAACAAACCCATTGTTTTCCTCTGGAACAAGTTTAACTTTTAACTGGGGTGGTGCTAGTGATATAATAGAAACGGTAAATATCATACTAAAGTCTAGAACACATAATGAAAAAGTAGTGTCAAAACTTCAATTTTATATTGATTATTTAAAAGAAGGTAACTACAGGTTCGAAGATATATATGGAAAAACTCCATTCAAGGTAAAACTTAATGAAAGTAATTATCAATTATACAATCAATTACTAAAAATAGAAACATTAGAAAATAGACAGTTTAGAATCTCTACTGAGTTTAATTTGGAAAGTCCAAATAAACTAGTTCGCTATTTAGATAATGATGTCTCAAAAAAACATGAAACAACTGATAAAAATTATTCAGAAACATTTTTTTTTAACCAAAATGATTTTGATAATTCTAATGTAAAGACCTCATTTTTAGATCTTAATATTTTTTCTATTCAATCTGAAATAGCACCTAATCAAGTTTTTTACATTAAGTTTAATAGTTACAATTCAACAGTCTCTTCCTTGAGAAATATGAAAGTGAAAAACGTTATTGATGGCGCTTCACTTTTAGAATTAGAATTAACGGGGAAAAGTAAAAATAGAATTGTAGATTATTTAAATGAATCGGTAAAAGTTTTGTCTAAAGATAAGCAAGAACAGAAGACTCTTTATGCAACAAAGACTGTAAATTACATAGAAAATTTATTTAAAATAGAGGAAGATAAATTACAAAATATTCAGAGTCAAATAGGCAAATTTAAAAAAGTAAATAATATTTATAATCTCTCATCAGAAGGAAGCCTTTTGTTTACACAAACAAATGATCTTACTTTAAATTTTAAAAAAATAGAAAGAAACTTAGAAGAGCTTAATATTTTGGAGACTTATATAAGGTCAAATACCATTTATAAAAGCCCAGTTCCAGTTCCAGCATTTATAGAATTAGCAGATGTAAAAACATCATTTATAATAGATGAACTTATTTTAGAATCTACCAAGTTAGAGTTTTTAAAAGATAAAGTAAAATCAATTCATCCTGATTATCAAAAACTAGTAAATAAAATAGAACAGATAAAATTAAATTTATACGAAAATATATCAAATAATAGAATTTCTCTCAAAAGAGATTTAGATAAATTAGCAAAAGAGTTAGCTTCTTACGAAAATAAACTCAAACTTTTGCCAGAGAAAGAGCAAGGTCTTTTAAAATATCAAAAAGAATATGAATTCTCTGAATTTTACTACAGCTATTTTAAACAAAAAAAATATGAGGCTAATGCTGCAATTGAAGCAAGTGTGTCAGATGTAAAAGTAATAGATACCGCTATAGATTTAGGTCAACAACCAATTTACCCAAACCCTACTTTTAATTATTTAGTGGGTATTATGCTTGGGATTGTTTTACCATTATTTTATATCATTATTAGAGAACTTTTAGATAACAAAATTAGAACTATTGATGAAATAGAAAAACAATATAATATTCCAATTTTAGGAGCCATAGGACGAAATAAAGGAATAAATAACTTAGTTGTTTTTGATAGACCAAAATCTATTGTAGCAGAATCCTTCAGGGCATTGCGTTCCAATATACAATTTTTGTTTAAAAATAGTACAGATAACAGTGTTAAGAAAAGAGCAAAAACACTCCTTTTAACTTCTTCTGTTAGTGGAGAAGGAAAAACAATGATTTCAATTAATATGGCAACAGTTTTTGCTTTAAGTGGTAAAAAAACGGTCTTAATTGGAATGGATTTAAGAAAACCGAAAATTTTTGATGATTTTGAATTTAATAATGATATTGGTGTTGTTAATTATTTAATCAATCAAAAAACAATTTCAGATATAACAATAAAAACAAAAATTCCTAATTTAGATATTATATTATCTGGACCAATACCGCCAAACCCATCAGAGTTAATAATAAGTGAAAATTGTGACAGATTTATACAAGAATTAGAAAAAGAGTATGATTATATAGTGATAGATACACCTCCAATTGGATTAGTTTCTGACGCTTTAGAGTTATTTAAATATTCTGATGCAATCTGTTATGTTATCCGTCAAGATTATTCAGAGAGAGGTATGAACGCCATGATAGATACTAAATATAAGAATAAAGAAGTTTCTAATATCAGTTATATTTTTAACGACTTTAAGTCTAAAAACAAACATGGCTATGGTTATGGCTATGGTTATGGTTATAGTGAAGTGTATGGGAATGGATATCATGAAGAAGAAGAACCAGAAACTTTAATAAAAAAAATAGCAAGCTTTATAAAGCCAAAAAAGTAATTTTTTTATTCATACTTTTTACCTCTAAGATAGACTTCGTCAATACAGTTGCTAGCAAAACTGTATGGTAAATAACTGTAAGAATTTATAGGTTTTGTAATCATAAAATTAGCTAATTTCCCTCTAGAAATACTGCCAACTTTATCAGATAAATTTGAAGCATAGGCGCCATTAATTGTTGCAGCATTGATAGCTTCTTCTGGTGTCATTTTCATTTTAATACAAGCCAAAGAAACAACAAAATTCATATTTCCTGAGGGTGTTGAGCCAGGGTTGTAATCAGAAGCTAGTGCTAAAGGTACATTGGCTTCCATAATTTTTCTAGCATCTGTGTAGGGAATTCCTAAAAAGAAAGAACATGATGGCAGCGAAACGGGTATAGTCTGTGAATTTTTTAAATGTGCTAAATCTTTAGTTGTTAAAACTTCTAAATGATCTACAGACAAGGCGTTATTTTTTACACCTACTTTAATTCCCCCAATGGAATTGAATTGATTTACATGAATTTTAGGTACTAATCCATATTTTAGTCCTGCCTTTAAAATTTGATCTGTTTCTTCTACAGTATAGTAGCCTTTTTCACAAAAAACATCAATGAAATCCGCTAGTTTTTGTTTGGCTATTTCAGGAAGCATCTCATCAATAATTAATTGAATATATGCAGCTCTTTTTTCTTTGTATATATCAGGTATTGCATGTGCTCCTAAAAATGTTGCTTTTATTGGAATCGTAAAATTTTCTTTTAATCTTTTAATAACATGAAGAATTTTTAGTTCACTATTTAGTGTTAATCCATAACCAGACTTAATTTCTATAGACCCTGTTCCACTTTTTATAAGTTCATTTAATCTTTTTGCTGCATCATTATAAAGTTCTTCTTTGGGCTTGTCTTGCAGTTTTGCTGCTGAGTTTAAAATTCCACCTCCTCTTAGAGCAATTTGCTCATAGCTTAGGCCATTAATTCTGTCTACAAATTCTTCTTCTCTAGTATCAGCAAAAACAAGATGGGTATGACTATCAGACCAGGTTGGTAAAATTAATTTTCCTGTTACATCAATAATGGTATCGGCTTTTGTATTACCTAACTTCTTCATAGGTCCAAAATTTATGATAATCTCATCTTCAATCATCATAAAGGCATTTTTAATTGTAGGTAAAATACTCATATCTTTTCCAGAAACTTTTTCTACAGATTTATCTCTTACTTGAATAAGTTCTTTGATGTTGATGAATAAGGTTGTCATATTGTTTGATTACATTCGCTGAACAAACTTACATCAAAAAAAGAAAACTCTATGTTATTACCAGATGAATACCATTCTTATTTTAAGAGATATATTGATGATTTAGCAACCAATGGTAAATCTATTATTGAAAATTTAATAGAAACAGGAAATCATTTAGAACAGTTTGCTACTACAATTCCAAAAGAAAAAGAATTATATGTATATGCTGAAGGAAAATGGACATTTAAGGAGATATTAGTTCATGTGATAGATACAGAGCGAATATTTAATTACAGAGCTTTGCGTTTTGCAAGAAATGATTCAACAGAATTACAAGGTTTTGATCATGATTTTTATAATAAAAATGTGTCTACTACTTCTAGAGAACTTCAAGAATTATTAGATGAATTTAAAACAGTTAGAGCGAGTTCAATATCTTTATATAAAAGCTTTTCGGAAGAAGTTCTTCTGAGAAAAGGAAGTGCTTCAGGAAATATTATCTCTGTAAGAGCTATTGGATTTCTAATATCTGGGCATCAAAAGCATCATCTTAAAATTTTTAAAGAAAGGTACTTTTAGAAATACCTCTTATTTTAAACTTCCTGTCATATCTTCTGGTCTAACCCATTCATCGTATTGTTCTGGTGTAACGTAGCCTAAACGCACAGCTTCTTGTTTTAATGTAGTTCCATTGGCATGTGCTGTAGTTGCAATTTCAGCAGCTTTATAATATCCAATTTTAGTATTTAAGGCAGTAACTAGCATTAAGGAATTATTTAATAATTCTTTAATTCTTGTATGATTTGGTGCTATCCCTGCAACACAATTTACATCAAATGAAACACAAGCATCACCAATTAGTTGCGCAGATTGTATGACATTAGCAGCCATCATTGGTTTAAAAACATTCAACTCATAATGGCCTTGTGTGCCCCCTATGGTAACAGCAACATCATTTCCCATGACTTGTGCGCAAACCATAGTAATTGCCTCAGCTTGAGTTGGATTTACTTTTCCAGGCATGATAGAGCTACCTGGCTCGTTTGCTGGGATCGTAATTTCTCCAATTCCAGATCTAGGCCCAGAAGCCATCATACGAATATCATTGGCAATTTTATTTATAGAAACAGCCACTTGCTTTAAAGCACCGTGCGTCTCTACTAAGGCGTCATGAGCTGCTAAGGCTTCAAATTTGTTTTCAGCAGTTATAAATGGCATTTCTGTGAATTCTGCAATATATTTAGCCACCAAAACATCGTACCCTTTTGGGGTGTTTAAACCGGTTCCTACTGCTGTTCCTCCTAAAGCTAATTGACTTAAGTGTTCTAAAGAATTTCGCAATGCTTTTAAGGCAAAGTTTAATTGGGCTACATATCCAGAAAATTCTTGACCTAAGGTTAGGGGAGTGGCATCCATTAAATGGGTACGACCAATTTTAACAACACTTTTAAAGTCTTCTGATTTTTTTTGTAAAGTGTTTCTTAATTGTTCTATGCCAGGGATGGTTGTTTTTATAATTTTTTGATAACAAGCGATATGCATTCCAGTTGGGAATGTATCGTTAGAAGATTGAGACTTGTTAACATCATCATTTGGTTGAATGGTTTTTTCTCCTTCTCCAATTACTTTTCCAGCAATTTCATGGGCTCTATTAGCAATTACTTCATTTACATTCATATTAGATTGAGTTCCCGAACCTGTTTGCCATATTACTAATGGAAATTGATCGTCTAGTTTACCAGCTAGAATTTCATCACATACCAGTGCTATTAAATCACGTTTTTCTGTTGTTAAAACACCCAATTCGGCATTTGTAAATGCAGCAGCTTTTTTTAAATATGCAAAGCCATAGACTATTTCTAACGGCATTGAAGCAGCTGAACCAATTTTAAAATTATTTCTAGATCTCTCGGTTTGTGCCCCCCAGTATTTGTCGGCAGGAACCTCAACAGAACCCATGGTATCTTTCTCTATTCTAAATTTCATGATTTGTGCTTTTAAGATGATATTACAAAATTACGAAATCCACAACTATCAATTAGTAACATTTACGAGTATTTCTTCTAGAAATATTTAGTAAAATGTTAGCTTCAATTAAAATTATCTGTTATTTTTGCAACATAAATTAAAGATATACTACAAATGTTAGATTTTTCTCAGTTTTCAGGATTGGTTTTATTCATGTTTATTTTTACAGCTGGTTTCTGGTTGTTGATATTCTTATTGACTTTTGTAGTTCCTTACTGGCTAGGTGGCACTATCTGGGAAAACTTTAAATTAAAAAGAGAAGCAAAAAAAGCTGCAGAAGGAAAGTAGTTTTTCACTATACAAATACATAAAAAAGGCTCGCTATATAGTGAGCCTTTTTTATGTAGTAACTTTTCAACTAATAAGTCTAAGGCGTTCCAAAATCTTCGCCACCTTCAAAATCTTCACCACCTCTTCTATCGCGCTGTTGTTTCTTTTTTTGATTAAATCTATAGGTAAAGTTTAACGATACTTGACGAACTCTCCATTGCGATTCTTGATAACTAATACTGGTAGGGTTCTCTATACTAGGATTGTAATTTGTTGATTTTCTTTTTCTAGAATTAAACACATCACTTACGTTTAATACCAATGAACCTTTTTCTTTAAAAACATCTTTACTTAAGGCTATATTGGCAGAAAAAATACCTTCTGAATCACTTTGAGCGGTATTTCTAGGTCCTCTGTAAGACAGTCTATTTTGCATTTGAATTTTCCAAGGGAGAGAAAAAGTAGCATTAAACCTTGTAAACCAACTATTGTTTGTATTTCCTAAATCTTGTGTCTCAGGAGTAGCGCTAATAGCTCCAGTTACTTCATCTATTATAAATTTATTGTAGGCATAAAGACCTTTAGATTCTTGTTGGAAAACATTAAAACTTCCAGATAATCGTACTTTTTTTGATGGATTATAATTAGCAGTTAGCTCAAAACCAAATCTATCTTCTGAAGCTAGATTAATAGGCTCTCTGATTGTTATGACCTGGTTTACTCCATCTAAGAGTCTAATTTCATCTCTACTAACTCTTAGGATAGAATTTATTGAATGTTGGAAATAGATTGATGAATTTAGGGTTAATTTACCAATTTTTTGAAGATAGCCTAGATCAAAAGAATTGGTAAATGTAGGAGTTAATCCAGGATTTCCTTTGTAAATCACATTCTGGCTACTTCTAGATTCAAAAGGATTTAAATACCAAAACCTTGGCCTTCTTAGTCTTCTGCTATAACCAACTGTAAAACTTTGATCTTCTGTTCTTTCAAATCCAATATTAATGGTAGGAAATAATTCTGTGTATTTGTAATCAAAATTTTCATTGGTATTTGTAAGTCTAACTTTTACATCAGTAATCTCTGTTCTTAAGCCTAGCAAATAAGAAAACTTATTCACTTTACTTCCAAATTGTGAGTAAATAGCATTTACATTTTGTTTAAAAATAAGGTTATTTGAAGGGTCAAAATCAAGTACAGGAGTTCTTGTCACCAAAAAATCAGAGGTTAGGTCTTGAAATTCTCCTCGATATCCTATTTCAAATTGGGTGTTTTCACCAATAGGTAAGACATAATCTGACTGTATGAGTGTGTTCTTGGAGTCTTCTGTTGTTATATTGTTTTCTAAAGCTAACGAGTCATTAATGAAGGCAGTTTCTATTTCCTTACTATCACTGTATTGAAAATCAATAGTTAATTTATGACCACTATTATTAATATTGTTGGTATAATTTACAGCAAATTGAGATGTTGTATCTATTTCATCTTCATCTTGAATACGAATATCAGATGTACCTAATAAACCAGCTGCATCAAAGATGATAATGTTATTAGTTGACAAATTTTTATTGTCTGAATCTCTATAAAAATAAGTCCCAGTAATAGAACTCTTTTTACTTATAAAATATTCTAAGCCTAGATTAATATTATAGCCATTTCTATTTCTTTCAAATGCTCTATCTTCAATTCTGAGACTTGTTACAGACCCGTTTTCTAAGCTAGAAAGATTGGTTAGAAATTTACCAGGTCCTGTACTGTTTCGATAGCCTAGGTTGGTAAAAAAATTAATCTTTTTTGTTCTAAGATTAATGTTTGATGCCACTCTATATTGAGTTGGACTTCCTATGGTGGTGTTTATAGAACCGTTTAATCCAGTAGCTACACCTTTTCTGAGGATAATATTTAAAATACCAGCAGTACCTTCGGCATCATATCTAGCAGATGGTGATGTAATTACTTCTACTCTTTCAATGGCATCTGCGGGTAATTGACGAAGGGCATCTGTTCCGCTTAAACCAACTAAAGCAGAGGGTTTTCCATCAATTAATATTCTAACATTTTCATTTCCTCTTAAACTTACATTGCCTTCTACATCAACATCAACTGAGGGAACATTATCTAAAACATCAGAGGCAGAACCACCTCTAACAGTCATGTCTTTCCCGACATTGTAGATTCTTTTATCCAAACGAATTTCTACAGTAGATTTTTCTGCAATAATAACAACTTCATCTAACGTATTGGAGTCTTCTGAAAGTTTAATAGTTCCAAAATCTATTGATGAACCAATAACTTTATTTGGCATGGTAATCGTCTTAAAAGAAATAAACTCAAAACTTACGTCATAAGTTCCAGGATTTGTTTTAATACTAAAACTTCCTTTAGAATCTGTAATTCCTCCACTTAGTTTTTTTGTTTTGGCATCTTTTAAAATTACCGTAGCATATTCTAAAGGTTCTTCTGTGTTAGAATCTATAATAACCCCTGTAATGGTAATTTGAGAAGTTTCAGGCTTTTGCGCAAAAACATTCAAAAATGTAATCATAAAAATTACAAAAAGCATTCTAGTTTTATACATTAGAATCGATAATTTGGTCTTCGATTGTAAATGTCTTACTAAGTTTAATGATTGGTAGTTAATTTTCTGTTAAACAAAAAGATTTAAAGTATCTGTTTTATGTTTTCTGGGGGCCTGCCAATAATTGCTTTTTCTTTATTGATAACAATAGGTCTTTCAATTAGCTTTGGATGTTCTATCATTGAAGAAATAATAGCAGCATCGTTTAAGATTTTTCCTTTATAATGATCTTTCCAGATGGCTTCATTTTTACGAATTAATTCAATAGGAGTAATAGCTAATAAATTTATAATTGACTTTAATTCATTAAAAGAAACCCCTTTTTTTAAATAGTCTATAATTTCAAATTCTTGTCTACTTTCTTGAAGAATTTGAAGTCCTTCTCTAGATTTTCTACATCTAGGGTTATGGTATATTTTTATCATGGATACATTCGTTTATACCTGATTTATTTATAACTGTGAATTTGTATTTTTTTGTCCGTGAGACATTAAAAATGCTTTTAAAAACGCATTGATATTACCATCCATTACTGCATCTACATTTCCAGTCTCATAAGCCGTTCTAACATCTTTAACTAATTTATAAGGGTGCATAACATAATTTCTAATTTGACTTCCCCATTCATTTTTCATTTTACCAGCTTCAATATCGTTTCTAGCCTCTTGTTGCTTTTGAAGTTCAATTTCATACAATTGAGACTTTAACATTTTCATAGCAGTTGCTCTATTATCATGTTGTGAACGAGAGTTAGAACAAGAAATTTGAATTCCACTTGGTTTGTGAGTCAATTGAACTTTTGTTTCAACTTTATTTACATTTTGGCCACCAGCACCACTAGATCTAGCTGTAGTGATCTCTATATCTGCAGGGTTTATTTCTATTTCAATAGAATCATCAGCAACCGGATATACATAAACAGAAGCAAAAGATGTATGTCTTTTTGCATTGCTATCAAAAGGTGAAATCCTTACCAATCTATGAACACCGTTTTCTCCTTTTAGCCATCCAAAAGCATACTCTCCATCAACCTCTACAGTAACTGTTTTTATTCCAGCAGAATCTCCAGATTGATAATTGAGTGTTTTTAATGTAAAACCTTGTTTTTCTGACCACATAGAGTACATTCTAAACAACATTTCTGCCCAATCACAACTTTCTGTACCACCAGCACCTGCAGTTATTTGAATAACAGCACTAAAACTATCACCTTCTTCAGAAAGCATATTTTTAAATTCAATATCTTCAATAATAGAAGCAGTTTTTTCATATTGTTGCTCCATTTCTTCAGCTTCAACTTCTCCTTCTTTATAAAAATCAAACAATACTTGAAGATCTTCGTCTAAAGAAACTGCTTTATTATAATCATCTACCCATCTTTTCTTGAAACGAAGAGATTTCATTAAAACCTCTGCTTCTTTTGGATTGTTCCAAAAACTTGGGTCTGCTGTTTTCTCTTCTTCATTTGAGATTTCAATCAGTTTTTTATCAATTTCTAAATAACCTTTTAATTTAGAAACTCTTTCTGAAAGATTTTTAAGTTGTTCTTGTGTAACCATAGTATATTACAAAAATACTCGAAAAAAGTGAAAACAAGCAAGCGCTTCATAGAAGTTAAACTAGATTTATACAATACAATAGTACTATTTTCATACATTATAGGAGTTTATGTAACTAATGATTGCTTTAAGAGAAATTAAAATATTTTTTAAGTAGGTATTTAGAAGTTTATTTTATTTTGTAAAAGTTGCTTCACAACTCTTTTTCTATTTAATTGAACCATACAATAAAATTTATAGCTATTTTTATCAACAAACACAAGCAAAACACCAACAAATGAAATCAAGAAGAGACTTTGTTAAAACAACAACGTTGCTAGGTGCTGGTATCGCTTTAGCACCTACTATGGCTTTTGAGATGTCCAATAAAAGTAAAGATAAATTAAACATAGCCCTTATTGGGGTTGGACTCAGAGGTACCAATCACCTTAGTAATTTATTACAACGCACCGATGTTGCAATTGTTGCAATTTGTGATATCGATGCTAAAAGAATTGATCTATGTTTAGATTTAATAAAAAAGGCATCGCAACCCTCTCCAAAAACTTTTGGAAAAGACACACTAGATTATAGAAATCTATTGGATGATGCTTCCATAGATGCGGTTATTATTTCTACACCTTGGTTATGGCATACTCGTATGGCAAAAGATGCCATGTTAGCTGGAAAGTATACAGGAGTAGAAGTTTCTGCTGCGAATACCATGGAAGAATGTTGGGATTTGGTGAACACTCATGAGCAGACAGGTTCTCATTTAATGATTTTAGAAAATGTAAACTACCGAAGAGATATTATGGCTGTATTAAATATGGTACGGCAAAATGTATTTGGTGAATTACTTCATTTTCGCTGTGGTTATCAACATGATTTACGCTTTGTGAAATTAAATGATGGTATAACACCTTACGGAAAAGGAGTAGAGTTTGGTGAGAAAGGAATTTCAGAATCTAAATGGCGTACACAACATTCGTTGCTTCGCAATGGTGATGTATATCCAACTCATGGTGTTGGTCCTATAGCTACTATGTGTAATATTAATAGAGGAAATCGTTTTGTATCTATGACTTCTCATGCTACAAAAGCTGTTGGTTTAAACAAATATATTGTTGATAATGGAGGTGCAGACCATCCAAATGCAAAATTAAAATTTAAACAAGGAGATATTATTACATCAACAATAGAAACTGCTAACGGAGAAACAATTATAGTCACTCACGATTGTAATTCACCTAGACCGTATTCTCTTGGTTTTCGTGTTCAAGGAAGTGAAGGTCTTTGGGAAGTTGATGGAAGTAGAATGTATGTTGAAGGAGTTTCAGAACCTCACCGTTGGGATGAGGCAAAACCATGGTTAGAAAAATATGATCATCCTTTATGGAAAAAATATGGTGAATATGCTCAAGGGTCTGGACATGGAGGAATGGATTTCTTTGTATTAAATGCATTTGTAGAATCTGCAAAGCAAAATATAGCACCCCCATTAGATGCATATGATGCAGCTGCTTGGAGTGCCATTACACCGCTGTCTGAACTTTCAATAGAAAATAATGGCGAGCCTCAAAACTTTCCAGATTTTACAAGAGGTTTATGGGTAACTAGAAAGCCATATGACTGGATTAAAGATGCTCACTAAATATGAGAACTACATCAGAAGTTATGTTTAAAGCTCCTGGACGAATCTGTCTGTTTGGAGATCATCAAGATTATCTTGGATTGCCTATCATAGCTTGTGCAATTGATCTTTTTATAGAAGTTTCTGCCATTTCTAATGAATCAGAAATGTTTCATTTAGTAATGCCAGATTTAAAAACTTCTAGAAGCTTTTCTATACATGAGTCTTTTAATAATTTGGAGAAAGGAGATTATTTTGCATCAACTATTCGAGTGCTCAAAAGATATGGATGTTTTCCAAATAAAGGATATTCAGTAACATTAAGAGGTAATATACCTATAAATGCAGGACTCTCAAGTTCTTCTGCAATAGTGGTTGCTTGGGTTCGGTTTTTACTCATAACATTTGGCTGTTCTGAGGAAATCACCCATGAATTAATCGCTAAAATTGCTCATGAATCTGAAGTGTTAGAACACAATTCTCCTGGAGGGAAAATGGATCAGTATACCATTGCAATAGGAGGTATGATTTTTCTACAAACAAATGAAACAGCTAGTTTTACAAAAATAGACAGTTTGTTAGAAGGTTTGGTTGTTGGAGAATCTGGAATTCCTAAAAACACCTTAGGGTTGCTAGGCGATTTAAAAGAAAAAGCGCTTTGTTCTATTGAAACGGTTCAAAAACATGATACAACTTTTAACATAGCGGCTGCAACTCTTTTTGACATAGAAAAATATATCCATCTACTACCTAAAGAATTAAAATTATTTTTTTATGCTGCTATAAAAAATCATCTGATTACCAAAAAAGCACTCCTTTTTTTAAATAAAAAACCGTTAAACTATCAAATAATAGGAGAATTAATGAATGAACACCATACGGTTCTTAAAGATGTTTTAAAGATTACTACTCCTAAAATTGATGCTATGATAACTGCTGCTCTGCAAGCAGGAGCCTATGGAGCAAAAATTGTTGGTTCTGGCGGCGGTGGTAGTATTTGTGCTTTAACGTCAAAAGAAAAAGAACAACAAGTTCTTAGAGCTATTTTAAAAGCTGGTGCAAAAGATGCCTATGCTGTAGCCATTTCTTCTTCACAAAATAGCAGTTATTTATGACAGATCATCTTATTATATTGGCAGGAGGAGCTTCTTCAAGAATGAAAAAATCATCTTCAAAAGAATTATCTAAAGATAGTTTAGCACAAGCAAATACTAGAAGTAAGGCCCTTATTTTAATACACAACAGACCCATGTTAGACTATCTGTTGTACAATGCTAAATTAGCTGGGTTTAAGCATCTATATATTGTAATTGGAAAAGATGATGCTCTTTTTAAAACCTATTACGGCTCTAAAAGGTCAGAGAATCTTTTTCACGGACTAACAATCTCATATGCATACCAACTCATTCCAGAAGATCGCATAAAACCTTTTGGAACTGCAGATGCTGTTTGTCAGACATTAGAGCAGTACTCTCAGTTACAACAGCTACAATTTGTAGTCTGTAATTGTGATAATTTATATAGCGTAAAAGCTTTTGAACTTCTAAGGCAAAGTAAACATAGTAATGCTTTTATTAATTATGATAGAGATGCTCTTTTATATCCACAAGAGAGAATTGAAAGATTTGCACTTACCAAAACAACTACTTCTAACTATTTAGAAGATATTATAGAAAAACCAACACCTGAAATAACAGATAAATTTAAAGATACCCAAGGTAAAAATAGAGTTAGCATGAATATCTTTTTATTTGATGGAACCTTGTTTTATCCTTTTTTACAAGTCTGTGAAATTCATCCAGACAGAAATGAAAAAGAATTGCCAACTGCCATATTAGAGATGATTAGAAAATACGCTAATGCTATGTTAGCAATTCCTTTAGCTGAACACGTGCCAGATTTGACAGGAAAATCTGATATTCTTGTTATGAATGAGTATCTTGTGACGCATCAACACCATATAGATTGGACTAAAAACAACTAACAAATGATCTCATTATCTACTTTAGACATCACCATTATTTTTTCACTTTTTACCATTATTCTTTTAGTAGGTATCTATGTTGGGAAATCTTCGGGTAAAAACACCAATCAATATTTTCTATCTGGAAGAAACATGCCATGGTGGTTGCTAGGAATTTCAATGGTAGCGACTACATTTTCAACAGATACTCCTAATTTAGTTACAGATATTGTAAGAACAAATGGTGTTTCTGGAAACTGGGTTTGGTGGGCTTTTTTAGTGACAGGTTTGTTAACCGTTTTTGTGTATGCGAAACTTTGGCGTAAATCTGAAGTGAAGACAGATATAGAGTTTTATGAACTTCGATATGGTGGTAAACCAGCTCGTTTTTTAAGAAGTTTTAGAGCAATATATCTTGGAATTATATTTAATGTATTGGCTATGGCAGGAGTTACGCTGGCAGCCATAAAAATAGGACAAGTAATGCTTGGGCTTCCACCAATAACAACAGTAGTTATTGCTGGCTGTATTACAGTTCTTTTTAGTGCAATAGGGGGTTTTAAAGGTGTAGTTTATACAGATTTTATCTTATTCTTTGTAGCAATGGCAGGTGCATTTGGTGCAGCCTATTATATTGTAGGACTTCCTGAAGTAGGTGGTTTAGAAGCTTTGATTGATCATGAAAATGTAAAAGATAAATTAAACATTTTACCCAGTATGGATGATACTGAAACCTTTGTAACTTTATTAATCATTCCGCTTGCAGTTCAATGGTGGAGTTCATGGTATCCTGGTTCTGAACCAGGAGGAGGAGGTTATGTAGCGCAACGAATGTTAGCTGCAAAAGATGAAAACCATGCAATAGGAGCTACTTTTTTTTATAATATCATGCATTATGCGTTGCGTCCTTGGCCATGGATTGTAGTTGCATTAGCATCTCTTATCGTATTTCCAGATTTGGCAAGTATTCAAGAAGCTTTTCCAAATGTAACTGAAGATAAATTAGGGCATGATCTTGCGTATTCGGCTATGCTAACGAAATTACCAAGTGGTTTACTTGGCTTGGTTTTAGCCTCCTTGGCTGCCGCTTATATGAGTACTATTAGTACGCATCTTAACTGGGGTGCTTCTTATGTGGTTAATGACTTCTATAAGCAACAAATAAAATCGGATGCCACAGAAAAACATTTGGTGAATATTGGTAGAATTACAACTGTAATTTTAATGATAGTTAGTTCTCTAGTGGCATTATCATTAACAAATGCTTTACAACTTTTTGAGATTATCTTAATGTTTGGTGCTGGTACTGGACTTATTTTTATTCTTCGTTGGTTCTGGTGGCGTATCAATGCATGGACAGAGATATCGGCTATGATTGCCTCAGGGATTATTTCTATTTTATTAACTTTTACCACTCAAGGAGATGCTCTTTTTAATGATGGAGGAATGTTTCCTGGCTATTTAAAATTTCCTTTTGTAGTTCTGTTTTCTACTGTTATATGGTTGCTTGTTACTTTTTTAACTGCTCCAGAAACAGATAAGGTGTTATTTGCCTTTTACACGAAAACACAACCAGGTGGACCAGGATGGGAAAAGATAGTAACTCGTGCAAAAAAAGCAAAAGTATCTATCATAAAAACAACCGAAAAATGGAGTGTTCCAAATGGTATATTAGCTATGGTATTAGGTTGTGTACTTATCTATTCATGCATGTTTGCTATTGGTAATTATATTTACGGAGAATATACTATGGCAATTTCTTTAACAGGAATTGTATTTATTTTTTCTTTCTTATTATTAAAAATTTGGAAAAAAATTAAAGGAACCGTATTGTAGAAAAGGCATAGATAAAATCACCAATAAATGATGAATTATTGAGGATTTTTATATTTTTTAATTTCGTTATTAATTATTGTATTTTTACAACTCTTCAAGCTTACTAGACATGAAAAAATTAATTATAGCGTTCTTGTTTTTGAGTTTTTCAACTCAAGGATTTCCTCAATTTTTTAAAGACAGTAAAACTGTCACAAAACATGAGGGATATGTTACTTTTTATTACGATGAAAGTACAGACAAAATATTCTTACAAATCGAAAACCTTCAGCAGGAGTTTTTGTATGTAAACTCACTTTCTGAAGGAGTTGGTTCTAATGATATAGGTTTAGATAGAGGTCAGTTAGGCAATACACGCATTGTGAAGTTTATGAAAGCTGGAAATAAATTATTATTAATACAACCCAATCAAGATTACCGAGCTATAACAGACAATCTTGAAGAAAAAAAATCTGTAGAACAAGCTTTTGCAAAATCAGTTATTCACGGTTTTGTGATCAAAGAAACCAACCAAGGTAAGTATCTGGTAGATGCCACTTCTTTTTTTATGAGAGATGCCCATGGCGTGCAAGGTCGATTATCAGCAAGAAAACAAGGTAGTTATAGTTTAGATAAAAGTAGAAGCGCCATTAGTCTAGAAAGAACAAAAGCATTTCCTAAAAATGTAGAATTTGATGTAATGCTAACTTTCAAAGGAAGCCCTAAAAGTTTTAACATTAGAAGTGTAACACCAACAGCATCTTTAATAACAGTTAATCAACATCATTCTTTTATTGAGTTGCCAGATGGTTCCTACAAACCAAGAAAATTTGATCCAAGATCAGGTTCAAATGCAATGTCATATTTAGATTATGCAACACCAGTGAATGAATCAATTACAAAACGATTTATTTATCGTCATAGATTAGAGAAGAAAAACCCAGAAGCAAGTAAAAGTGAAGCTGTAGAGCCAATTATTTATTATTTAGATAGAGGAACTCCAGAACCTGTTAGATCTGCATTATTAGATGGTGCTAGATGGTGGAATCAGGCATATGAAGCTATAGGATATACAAACGCTTTTCAAGTTAAAATGTTACCCGAGGGTGCAGATTTGTTAGATGTTAGATACAATGTAATACAATGGGTGCATAGATCTACAAGAGGTTGGAGTTACGGAAGCTCTGTATCTGATCCAAGAACGGGAGAGATTATAAAAGGGCATGTAAGCTTAGGATCTTTACGGATTCGCCAAGATTTTTTAATAGCTCAAGCATTACAGGCTCCTTATGCTAATGATGATACTAGCGATGAGTTTGCTTTAGAAATGGCCTTGGCTAGAATTAGACAATTATCTGCTCATGAAGTAGGCCATACTATAGGGTTGGCTCATAATTTTGCTGCTAGTACTAAAGGAAGATCCTCAGTAATGGATTATCCACATCCAACACTATCTTTAAAAGATAAAAAAGTAGATTTTACTAATGCATACGATACTAAGATTGGAGATTGGGATAAAGTAGCTATTGCTTATTCATATGGTGAATACGCAGGAGATGAAGATGCTAGTTTAAACAAGCTGTTAGATGATGCTTTTAAAAATGGTGCTCGTTTTATTACAGATCAAGATGCTAGACCGCAAGGGAGTGCTCATGCGTATGCTCATTTATGGGATAACGGCGTAAATGTTTCTATAGAATTAGATAACTTATTAACTTTAAGAAAGCATGCTATTGCAAATTTTTCAATAGACAATATAAAAACAAATCAACCTTATTCTGTTTTAGAAGATGTATTTGTTCCGTTGTATTTTTTCCATAGATATCAGACAGAAGGCGTAACCAAAGTAATAGGAGGGTTAGATTACAGCTATGCTCTTAAGGGTGATGGTAGCACCATTGTAAAAAGGGTGCCTGGTAAAACAGAGAAAAAAGCATTAGTTTCTATATTAAAAACCTTAAATGTTGAAGAGCTTGCAATTCCTAAAAAATTATTAAATCTATTTCCTCCAAGAGCTTTTAATTATGGAAGAACTAGAGAATCTTTTAAAAGTAAAACAGGTGTAGCCTTTGATCCGTTTGGAGCTGTAGAAACAGCATCTGCCATGACTTTAGAATTATTATTACATCCAGAAAGAGTAACAAGATTAGTACAGCACAAAAGCCTAGATGATAGCCAATTAGGATTGGTGGAAGTGTTAGATGAAGTGATTGCTAATTCAATTCAAAAATCATACAAAGATTCTTATTATCAAGAATTACAAAACGTTGTGAACTATCAAGTATTAAATCAATTATTTCATTTGTCATCAAATAAAGATATGTATTGGCAGGTAAATGCAATTGTAAATGATAAAATTGATAAAATTAGCTTATTTCTAAAAAACTCTAAAGAAACTGGAATTCAAAAAATGTATCACAAAGAAATGATACAGATGATTTCAAATTTCAAAAAGAATCCTATAAAATTTAAAAAACCACAAACACCTAAAATTCCTGATGGATCTCCTATTGGAAGCGATTAATATATGAAGATAGATTTAATAAGTGATACGGTAACAAGGCCAACAAAAGAGATGTTAGCTGCCATGATGAGTGCTGAGGTTGGAGATGATGTTTTTAAAAGTGATCCAACAGTTACTGCTCTACAAAAAAAAGCAGCAGCGCTATTTGGTATGGAAGATGCTTTGTTTTTTCCTTCAGGAACCATGGCAAATCAAACAGCTATAAAATTACATACACAGCCAGGAGATAAACTATTTTGTGATAAGTGGGCACATGTCTATAATTATGAAGGAGGAGGAGCAGCATTTAATTCAGGAGTCTCTTGTAAGTTGATTGATGGAGACAGAGGAATGTTTACAGCAGAGCAATTAAAAATTGCTTCAGCAGGAAGAGCAGATATTCATGTTCCTTATTCTAGATTGGTTTGTGTAGAAAATACAACAAATAAAGGAGGAGGTGCTTGTTGGGACTTTGAAGAGTTAAAAAAAATTAGACAAGTATGCCTTGATCAAAATTTAGACTATCATTTAGATGGTGCTAGATTATTTAACGCCCTGGTTGCAAAGAATGAAACTCCTAGACAATATGGAGAATTATTTGATACCATTTCAATTTGCCTGTCTAAAGGACTGGGAGCACCGGTTGGTTCAATACTATTAGGTTCTAAAACACACATAGCAAAGGCACTTCGAATTAGAAAATTATTTGGTGGTGCAATGAGACAGGTTGGGTTTCTAGCTGCGGCTGGATTATATGCATTAGACAATAATATAGAGCGATTAGCAGATGATCATAAAAAAGCAAAAGAGATAGAACAGTTGTTAAATTCTTTGTCTTACATAAAAAAAGTAGAACCCGTTGAAACAAATATTATTATTTTTTATGTAAAAGATCATTTGAATGCAGAAGATTTTATTTCTAAAATGGAAGAAAAAAATATTTTATTAACACCTATGGGTGATGGAAAAATTAGAATTGTGACGCATCTAGATTTCTCTGATCAAATGTTAGAAAAATTACTCTATGAATTAAAAAAATTCTAGTGTAAGAAAAAGCCTCTTAAATATTTAGAGGCTTTTTTTAACTTTAGAAGTGATTTAAACTTTTTTCACTTAAATCAAAAAAAGTTTAAATCACTTCTATTTCACTAAGCTTTGTAAGTTCTAAGTAATTTTTATTTAATTTCTTTAAAAGAATACCATACAGCAAGTAGAAGAACAACCACAATACAAGTAACATTAGAGCAATCATAACAATTTGAACGATTATAATGATCGTCATCATTTGTCCTTGATCTATAGATGAGGTATTAATATCATATAAGAGACTTAAATAATTTGGTGTATTAAAAATTAAAACATTTAGAACAATAGAAAAAACTACACAACATGTTAAGTTATAGTAAACATACCATTTAACAGTTTTTCTAACCAATAAAACTTTTTTCATTAATGTTTTGGTATCATCAATAGCCGAAACGGAGGAGAAATTTCTGTAAAAAAGTAAAAGAAATAAAAGAACAATTAAATAGTGAAGATAGTTTGAGTAATCTAGGAATGTCATCAAATTAAGTTTTGCAAAGGGTTCAAAATTTCCACTTTTGGGTGCAAAATAATTGATAGAAAACCAGAAAATAAATTCAACTAATCCAATCATGAAAATCCACTTAACTATAGAATTAGACCTAGATTGTGTCATTTTATAAATATCTAAAGAAGAAATCTTATTTCTTTCTTCAGGCTGGTCTTTCCAGACTTTTTTATAGTTTGCTAAATCCATATAATTCCTTTTTAAGGGTTTAATGATTTTTTTAGTTTATCCTTAGCTCTGTTCATTTTCACTCTAGCATTTACCTCGGTAATACCTAACGTTATAGCAATTTCTTTGTAGGGTTTGTCTTCTAGATATAGGAATATTAAGGCTTTTTCAATATCACTTAATTCTCTAATTCCATCATATAAAGCTTTTAATTGTTGGTCTTTAGTGTCATCATAATCAATAGACTTTATTTTAAAACTAACATCACTAAAGTCTTGAGTTTTAATACTACGACTTGATTTTCTATACAAAGAAATAGCTGTATTCAAGGCAACTCTATACATCCAAGTACTAAATTTCGCATCTCCTCTAAATTTAGAGTAGTTTTTCCAAACTTGTATTGCAATCTCTTGAAACAAATCATTGTGTTGATCTTGGTTTGTAGTATATATTCTACAAACCTTGTGAACAATATTTTGATTTTTTTCAAAATCACTCAAGAATTTTTTCTCTAATTTGTTTTGCACTATTTAGTTAGTTTCTTCTATATGTCTAATTTAATCTTAAAAAGTTACAAATATTTTCTTTTTTAAAATAAAATATTATCTTTAGAGGAGTTATTAAACTAGACTTACTCAACTTTTGGATACTATAAAGAATAATTTCAGCATAAAGGATTTAGAGAACATAACAGGTGTGAAGGCACATACCATTCGAATTTGGGAAAAGAGGTATAACCTATTATCACCTGAAAGATCTGAAACTAACATCAGAAATTATTCTACCAAAAACCTGCAAAAACTTTTAAATATTGTTTTATTAAACAACAATAATTATAAAATTTCTAAGATTGCAGAAATGAAAGATGATCATATCTCTCTAGTAGCCAGAGAATTATTTTTTGATAGAGCTATAAATGACGAGGCTATTAATTCTTTAAAATTAGCAATGCTTCAGTTCGATCAAGTATTGTTTAATAACACATACAACAAATTACTTCTTAAAAAATCTTTCAAAGAAATATTTAAAGAGGTTTTTATTCCTTTTTTAGAACAGGTTGGTTTGTTATGGCAAACTGAAACTATATTACCTGCTCATGAACATTTTGTATCTAATTTAATCTCCCAAAAAATTCAAGTAAATACTGAAGAACTTAAATACTCAACTATAATTAGCAATAAAACGTTTGTATTGTTCTTGCCAGAAAATGAAATTCATGAATTAGGACTTTTATATTTAAATTATGAGCTAGTTTTAAGAGGTTATAAAACTATTTATTTAGGTCAAAATTTACCAATAGATAATTTAAATAACTTCTTTGATATTAGTGCTGATGTCTGTTTTGTTACATCTATGACTATAAAACCCTATGATGATAAAATAATAGATTATTTTAATGAATTAGATGCTATTTTAAATAATTCTAACCATTCACTAATTGCAATTGGTAAAAAGCCAATGGAGTTAATTAATGAAGACTTCACATCTAAAATATCACTATATCCAACTATATCTAAATTGTTAAAAGAAATATAATTTTTTAGTGATAGCTTCTTCTTTTGTTTAGCTTATATTTATATTTGTTCAACAAATTAACAAATGAATAAAAACATACACATCATAGGCTCTGGATTTTCTTCTTTATCTGCTGCTTGCTATTTGGCAAAGGCTGGTCACCAAGTATCTATTTACGAAAAAAATAGTTCTGTAGGAGGTCGTGCTAGACAACTAATCAAAAAAGGATTTACTTTTGATATTGGTCCGTCTTGGTATTGGATGCCAGATATATTTGATCGGTTTTTCTCAGACTTTGGTAAAAAAACATCAGATTATTATCAAATTGATAAACTTGACCCAGCCTACAAGATATTTTTCGATGACGATATCATCACTGTAGGTGACTGTATGGAGAAAATATGTAATGAATTTGAACGTATTGAAAAAGGTAGTGGTATTAAATTAAATAAATTTATTAAAAAGGCTCAAGACAATTATGATATTGCAGTTAATAAAATCTTATATAATGCTCCAGGAATCTCCCCATTGGAACTAGTTACTAAAGATACTGTTTTACGTTTAGATCAATTTTTTAAAAATATAAGTCAAGAAGTTAGAAAAAATTTCAGTAACCCAAAGTTAATCTCAACACTAGAGTTCCCGTCCCTGTTTTTGGGGGCTAAACCTAGTAAGACTCCTTCATTTTTTAGTTTTATGAATTTTGCTGATTTTGGCTTAGGAACTTGGCACCCTAAAGGGGGAATGTATCAAGTTATTAAGGGAATGGAATCTTTGGCTATTGAATTAGGAGTATCGATTAACTTAAATCACCCAGTCGAAAAAATCGTTGTTGAAAATAATTCTATAACTGGTTTGATATCAAATAATATTTTTATTGAGTCAGATATTGTCTTAAGTGGAGCAGATTATCATCATTCTGAGACGCTTTTAGATCGTAAATTCAGACAATACACCGAAGCATATTGGGATAAGAAAACTTTTGCTCCTTCATCTTTATTATTTTATCTTGGAATAGATAAAAAACTGAAGAATATAGAGCACCACAATTTATTTTTCGATGCTGATTTTGAAAAACATGCTGTAGAAATTTATGACGATCCTAAATGGCCTACTCATCCTTTATTCTACGTAAATGTACCTTCAAAAACAGACCCTTCTATGGCACCAGAAGGTTGTGACGCCTTATTTATATTAATGCCGATTGCGACTAATATTGAAGACACTCCTGAGTTAAGAAATACTTATCTAAAAAAAATCATTCAAAGATTTGAACAAAAAACACAACAATCAATTCAAAATAATATTATATTTAAAGATTCATTTTGTGTAGACGATTTTAAGTCAGAATACAATTCATATAAAGGGAATGCTTATGGTATGGCAATGACTTTACTTCAGACTGCATTCTTAAGACCTAAACTAAAGAGTAATAAAGTAAAAAATTTATATTTCACTGGGCAGCTTACTGTTCCTGGACCAGGAGTTCCTCCCTCACTCATATCTGGGAAAATTGTAGCTGAGTTAATACAAAAAACAAGAGTTTAATGAAGGAATTATTTGATCAGGTTAGTTTTGATACTAGTAAATTAGTAACAAAAAAATACAGTACATCTTTTTCATTGGCTGTAAAAATGTTGTCTCCAACCATAAGATCAGCAATTTATAATATTTATGGTTTTGTCCGTTTTGCTGACGAAATTGTAGATACTTTTCACGATTATAAAAAAGAAGAGTTATTAGATGATTTTGAGAAGGAATATTACAAGGCACTTGACAATGGTATCAGTTTAAATCCTATTTTAAATTCTTTCCAAGCTACAGTAAAAAGATATAATATAACAGACGACCTTGTAAAATCTTTTTTGAAGAGTATGCGTGCAGATTTATCAAAAACTGCATACGAAACACAAGAAGAGTATAATGAATATATATACGGATCAGCAGATGTTGTTGGTTTAATGTGTCTAAAAGTATTTGTTGATGGTGATGATGAAAAATATAATGAATTAAAAGATGCAGCCATGAGATTAGGATCTGCATTTCAAAAAGTAAACTTTTTAAGAGATTTAAAAGATGATTTTGAATTACTAAACCGTTCTTATTTTCCAAATGTAGATTTAACTTCTTTAGACACAGAATCTAAACACCTAATTATTAAAGAAATAGAAGAAGATTTTGATTTTGCTTTTAACCACGGTATTCTCAAATTACCAGTAGAAGCTAAGTTTGGAGTTTATATGGCTTACAGATATTATAGAAGGCTTTTAAAGAAATTAAACAGCGTTCCTTCCTCAGAAATTATTGAAACAAGGGTTAGAATTTCTGATCCAATGAAAATAAATTTATTGGCTAGAAGTTATGTGAAGTATAAATTAAATATGATTTAATGCTGCTATTAATCTTAACATCGTTTGCTACTTTTTTATTGATGGAAGGTATTACTTGGTGCACTCACAAATTTGTGATGCACGGATTTTTATGGTATTTACATGAAGATCATCACCAACCAAAGTATAAAAACTTATTTGAGAAAAATGACTTATTCTTTATCATTTTTGCTCTGCCAAGCTCTTTATCTATCTATGTAGGTTTAGAACAACAAATCTATTTTTTGGCAGCCATAGGTTTTGGTATTATGTTTTATGGTGTTGCCTATTTCTTAGTTCATGATGTTTTAATTCATCAAAGATTTAAATGGTTTAAACGTACAAAAAACTGGTATTTATTAGGTTTAAGAAAAGCTCACAAAATTCATCATAAGAAATTAATGAAACAAGATGGTGAATGCTTTGGGATGCTATTTGTTCCTTTTAAATATTTTAGAAAACCTAAAAAAGTGTAGGTTTGAATAAAAAAAAACCTAATAATGCAATCGTAATTGGTGCTGGAATTGCTGGATTATCTGTAGCAATTAGACTTCAAAATAAGGGTTTTCAGGTTGCTGTTTTTGAGTCTAATGAGTATCCTGGTGGTAAGCTAACCGATTTGTCAAAAGAGGGTTATAGGTTTGATATGGGACCTTCACTATTTACAATGCCACAATTTGTTGAGGAATTGTTTACGGTTTCAAAAAAAAACATAAAAGATTATTTCTCCTATAAAAAAAAAGAAACTGTTTGCCATTATTTCTATAAAGATGGAACCAGTTTTAAAGCTTTGTCAGATGTTCATAAATTTGCTACGTCTGCAGCAAAAACTTTTGATGTTGATGAAGATGAACTTGTGAATTACTTTCAGAAAAGTAAAAAAAAGTACGAATTAACATCCTCATTATTTTTAGAAAAATCTTTACATAAATTATCTACCTATTTTTCAAAAGATACTCTTACGGCAGTATTCAATGTAAATAGTTTAGATATTAATACAACCTTACATGATTACAATGCTGATTGCTTTAAGGATTCAAGATTAGTTCAGTTATTTGATAGATATGCCACTTATAATGGTTCATCTCCTTATCAAACACCTGGAATTATGTCTATGATTCCTCATTTAGAGCAGTATTACGGTACTTTTTTTCCAAAAGGAGGTATGCACTCAATAACACAGAGTATTTATAAATTAGCCATTGATTTGGGTGTAGAATTTAACTTTAATTCTAAGGTAGATAAAATTCATGTTCTAGATAAAAAAGCTATTGGGATATCTACAAATACTAAAGATTATTTTGCTGAGTACGTTATTTCTAATAGTGATGTTGTTCCAACCTATAGAACATTATTAAAGGATCAAAAATCACCAGAAAAAACCTTACAACAACCAAGGTCTAGTTCTGCTTTAATATTTTATTGGGGAATTAAAAAAGAGTTTCCATCGTTAGATTTACACAACATATTTTTTTCTGATGATTATAAACAAGAATTTGACCATATTTTTTCCAAACAAGACGTTTATAAAGATCCTACGGTGTATGTAAATATTTCATCAAAAGAAAATAAATCTGATGCACCTAAAGGCTGTGAAAATTGGTTTGTTATGGTAAACGTTCCAAGTAATACAGGCCAAGATTGGGATACGATAATAAAAAATGTTAGAGCAGGCGTCATAAAAAAAATCTCAGATTCACTAAATATAGACTTAGAAGATCTAATTGAATTTGAAACTATTTTAGATCCTAGATTAATTGAGTCTAACACTAATTCTTATCAAGGTGCATTGTATGGTGCTTCAAGCAATAATAAGTTTGCAGCTTTTTTAAGACATCCAAATTTTAGTCAACAAATTTCAAATCTGTATTTTTGTGGGGGTAGTGTTCATCCTGGGGGTGGTATTCCACTTTGTTTGCTCTCTGGTAAAATTGTTTCAGAATTAATTTTAAAAAACACATGATTTCAAAAAATAAAATAACAATTACCGTTTTTATTATTTGGCTCTTTAATATTTCTGGAATTCTAGGTATTCTATCATCTAATTCTGATTGGTTTTTAAGATTAACTCCAGTAAATCTATCTATGTATGTTTTCCTTATTATCTGGAATATAGATAATTTTTCTAAGAAGTTATTGTTTGCTTTCTCAATACCTTTTTTCATTGGCTTTTTAACTGAATATCTTGGTGTTAACTATGGATTAATTTTTGGATCATATTCTTATGGAGATAATCTAGGATTAAAAATTGGTGGAGTTCCTTTCATGATCTGTATTAATTGGGCAGTATTAACAATCATTACTGCTGATTTGAGTAAATTAATTCATAAAAATACAATTGTACAATCACTACTTGGTGGGTTTACAATGATGTTACTTGATATTATGATAGAAGTATCTGCTCCGAGATTTGATTTTTGGGAATTTGAAAATAATGTTATTCCTTTAAAAAATTATATAGCCTGGTTTATCATAGGTAGCATAGCACATTATTTATATCATCAAATTAAGATAAAAACAAATAAGAAAGTATCTATTCATATATTTGTTGCCATCACCATTTTCTTTTTCACCTTTTTAATTTTTTAATGCAACAATACGACTACATTATTACTGGATCTGGAGCATCAGGACTGATGCTTGCCTACAGAATGGCGAAAGATTCTTTTTTTAATGATGCTTCAATTTTAATTGTTGATAAAGAGAAAAAAACTACCAATGATAGAACTTGGTGTTTTTGGGAGAAAGATAACGGAGAGTGGGATGATTTAGTTCATAAATCTTGGAAAAAAATACTTTTTGAAAGCAACTCTTATCAAAACACAATACCATTACAGTCCTATGCCTATAAAATGATTAGAAGTGCCAAGTTCTATGAGAAATTATGGAATTTTATAGCCACTAAGAAAAATATTCATTTTATTGAAGCAACTGTTGTGAGTATTCAACACAAAGATGAAGGCGCTTCTGTGAAGACCTTAACAAATCAATATCATGCAGTTAAGTTAATAAACAGTATTGATTTTGATCAAAAATACACACAACAAGAAGAGTTTCCTGTTTTATTACAGCATTTTACGGGATGGTTTATAGAAACTAAAAAAAAATACTTTGACGATTCTGTAGCTACTTTTATGGACTTTACTGTTGATCAAAAAAAGAATACAAGATTTATGTATGTTTTGCCAATAGCGCCAAACAAAGCTTTATTTGAATACACCTTGTTTTCTAAAGATGTTTTACCAAAAGAAGAATATGAACGTGAATTGCAAAAATATCTTGCATCAAAATCTATTACAGAGTATACCATTATTGAAAAAGAAAAAGGAATTATTCCAATGACTTCTTATAGGTTTTGGAAAGAAAACTCAAAGAATGTTTTACATATTGGAACTGTTGGAGGCTGGACAAAAGCCAGTACTGGTTATACCTTTAAAAACACTTCAAAGAAAACAAAAGAACTGATTGTTTTTCTTAAAACAGAAAATGATTTTAAAAATTTTAGAAAGAAAACAAGGTTTTGGTTCTATGACTTATTAATGTTGGATGTTCTATCTACTCATAATCATCTAGGATCTAAACTATTTTCTAAATTATTTCAAAGAAACTCACTTAAAAATGTATTTAGATTTCTTGATGAAGAAACAAGCTTTATTGAAGATTTAAAAATTATGTTATCAATGCCGCCGTTTAGATTTGTCTTAGCCTTATTCAAGAGAGTGTTAAATATAAAACATTAAGACTTTTTACAACTCATCCTAAAAAAAATACAACTCAGTATCTTATTATTCCTAGAGTATTATCATCGTTGCATATTTGTACCATACTTAACAATTGCTGAACTAATTTTCAGCACAAATTTAAAAAAATAAATGATCAAAATTTTAGCAAAAATTTTAACAACAGCCGTGGTTTTTGTAGTTAGTTTACTAACTTCAGGAAATCAAGAAATTACAGTAACAGTAGTTAATGCAACGACTGACAATGGAAAAGTATCTTTTGCTTTATATGATCAAGTAACTTTTATGAAAACACCTTTAAAAGGCGCATCTGCAAAAATTATAAAAGGAAAAAGTACTGTTACTTTTAAAAACATAACGCAAGGTGAATATTCTGTGATATGTTTTCATGATAAGAATAATAATGGGAAGATAGATTTTAACGAAAATGGAATGCCTTTAGAAGATTATGGGGCTTCAAATAATAATATGGACTTTGGGCCTCCTTCTTTTTTGGATTCTAAATTTACTGTGATAGAAGAGGATGTATGTCTAGAAATTAAGTTTTAAAAATATAATTTATAATTAAAGAACTTTACTTAATTTTATCAAAAGAGGTATTAATAAAGAATCATAAGATGAATACTCCAAAAAACATTGTGATCATAAGAAGTGTGAAAAAAGGTTTTATAGTTTGTCTAAAACTCACCATCTTATTTGGCATAATTTTTAGTATAGTTTATCAACAATTTTCTTTGAAAGGAATTGGTTCAACATTCTTAGCTTCTGCCATGTTTTCTTATGGGATAGGTTTTGGAAACGGGTTCTTAAATGATTATTTAAATACTAAATGGGATTGGATAACTCAAACAAAACAACGAGTTACTGCAGGAATTATTGGAACCATTATCTATACAATTCCAGTAGTTTTAGGAATAAACTATGTGATATGGATTGTTATTGGAGGTGCAGATATTGCTATGTTTTTTTCAGGCTCTAGTCTTTTTATTCATTTATTTTATATTATTATTTCTTTTGGAGTTTCTTCATTTCTTCATGCTAAAGCTTTTATGACTAATTGGAAAATTGCCATGACTCAAGAAAGCACTAAACAAGAAATTGTGGCTAAAACAGAAACTGCAAAGTTTGAATCTTTAAAAAGCCAGTTAGACCCTCATTTTTTATTTAATAGCTTAAATGTATTAACATCTTTAATAGGAGAAAATCCCTATAAAGCAGAGAAGTTTACAACACAACTATCTAAAGTTTACAGGTATGTTTTAGAACAAAGAAACAAAGACTTAATACCAGTATTAGAAGAAATAAAATTTGCGAATACCTACATGGAATTATTAGGAATGCGATTTGAAGACGCTGTTAAATTTGAAATACCTTCATCAATAACTAATAAAAATCTAAAAATAGTTCCTCTTTCTCTTCAATTACTGCTAGAAAATGCAGTAAAACATAATGTAGTTTCTTCTTCAAAACCATTAACAATTAGAATTTATGAGCAGGATAATTATCTAATTATAGAAAACAACATCAACCCAAAACAAGCAATTGGCCAGGGGACTAAAGTAGGTCTTAGGAATATTGCAGATAGATATGGGTTAATTACAGATAAAAATGTAATCATAGAAAATAATAATAAAATATTTAAGGTGAGCTTACCTCTCCTTCTTAAAATGAACAATATGATTTATTCAGAAAATTTAGAAAACAGTAAATATTTACTAGCAGTTGAGCGAGTAGAGAAACTAAAAAAGTTTTACTCAAGTTTAGCATCGTTTGTTGTAGTTATGCCTTTTTTAATTTTTATAAACTTAAGCTATATTCCATATTTTCAATGGTTTTGGTTTCCATTATTTGGATGGAGTATCGGCTTAGTTTCGCAGTTACTAGAGGCTAATAATTATAATATTTTCTTGGGTAAGAATTGGGAAGAAAAAAAGATTAAAGAACTTATGAATGATTCAAAAGATAAATAGTAAGATTATGGAAATTAAATATAACAAAGAGATTCAATATTTAAATGCTCAAAAAAAAGTTAAAGAGATCAAGGGGTTTTATTCACATGTAACAGTAATGTTTTTCTTACTACCATTTCTAGTGTT